>Ga0247723_1000165_pt1 | contig 41736 bp, 69 predicted proteins | sample MSEWelMarce5H_FC_FD_189079 | JGI IMG/M metagenome (GOLD analysis project Ga0247723, IMG submission 189079) | Subsurface sediment microbial communities from gas well in West Virginia, United States - MSEEL Well Study Marcellus 5H_FC | ecosystem: Environmental > Terrestrial > Deep subsurface >... | reverse complement strand
CGCTGCTGTTTCGTAGCTTCATTGCGATGTCATTCCTAACGTAACTCATATGATGCATTAGTATCGGAACTTCTTTACACCTACCTTGTGGGCTTGTACCCCGTGTCGGGTCTACGTATATTCCAAACCCACCAATATTGCATGAGGTTATTTTGCAAATGAACGGCACGAAGTAATTTTCTAACGGTTCTAATCGGTAATTAGGCTGTTTGAAGTACGTAACCAACTTACAATAGCTAGTGTCTAGGTTGTACTCTAAAACAAACGCTTTGCCAGCTTCAAAGTCACTAGGTACGTAATATTCATCGGTATCAATGTGAAGGAAATGCGTACAACCTAAATCCTTTGCAATAATGCTACCTTTAAACCGCTTCGCTATCTCGTTATGCGTACCGCCTTTCTGTATGTCGGGCGTGTAGTAGCTATGCGTTACCTTTGAGTATTTAGCCGATAACGCTTGAATGCAAATAGATGTATCGGGGTTTAGTTCACCAAAATTACTACGGTCTTGCCACACTAGTATAACGTGGTCAACAAACGGATAAATTAGGCTTATGGACTTGTCTAAGTGCTCTAATCCGTCCCATACGTTGTATACTGCTGCTAATTTCATTTCTTTGAGGGTCTGCCACGTTTTTTTGGTGTGGTTAATTGTGGGGCTACCATCACAACCTTGCTTACAAAACCCGTTGCATTGTTGCCCGTTAAATCTTCAATATTGGTTACTTCCGTTGTGTAGTTTCCACCGCCAGCGGTATTGCGTACCGTGCTTATCTCCATTTCGGGGTTAACTACCCATTCCCTATTGGGGCTGTGTGGGTGGTACTGGTCTTTGATGCAAGTTACCGTACTTTCAACCTCACCAATCAAATCCTTGTGCACTAAAAATATATTTAGGTTCAAACGGTTGTGAACTATCACATAATCACTACATAACCTTTTAAACGCTTCAAAACTTGCACCGTAATAATCATTACCCTCGTGAACGTGCGTAGGGTTGTACTTCATTGCGATACTTTCGTAAGGCTCTAAGCACCCGTTAATTTCGGCTACGATAACCAACGGTTTAAACACCTTTAAAATTTCGGCTAATACCCAATAATCGTTGCCGTCAATATCAATGCTCAATAAATCAAACTGCTTTGGCACATCGTACTTGTAAAACAGTTCTAAGATATTCCCGACTGTGATAAATTCAGCCTTTACATCGTTAGTGCCTTTGCCGTCCATTCTAAGCCCTTTCCAGCCGTTTTCCAAAAGTAGCTGTGAGTTGCTTAAACTAAAGCCATCACCAGCCCCGAAATCCACTAGGTACTTATTGGTTGTGCCTACGTTGGCAAAAATGTATTCTAATATACCCTCTTCGCCTGTTTGCGAGTAAACCTTTTTAGGGTTCGTTGGGAAGTTGTTCAAAAAGTCGCTCATATTATCTTGGTTCTATAAATACTACGCCACGCCTTGCACCTTCGGCTTCGGTATTGTAGTAATGGGTGAATTTATCGTAAATCTTTTGAACGCTTGGGGCTATCCATTCCCATGTGAACTCCTGCCCGTTGTAAAAGTCAAACCCAAAATCTTTGTTTGGTACTTTGAAATCATGGATAGCGATAATCGGTTCAATGCCACACGCTGCGATTGTTTCAAGTTCGTCAATAAGTGGGCAATGGTGCTCCCAATGAGCATCCAAAAACATTAGTATTTTTTTGCCTTTTAGCTTTGGCAATAGTTCAGCTAAAAAGTCGGGGCTGCTCGCTAGTGTCAAATTGGCTGCACCTTGTAAATATTCGGCTGCCATGTTTAAATAGGTTTCGTTGCTGTCCACGCTGTAAACTTCCACACCCATATCACAAAAGGCTTTAGTGCTTTTACCGTGGTACGTTCCCGTTTCGATAACAACTTCAATGCCGTTATCTTCAACTAACTTTTTAAATGTATCGTGGAGTATTCCGTCCCGATTAAATGCGTCACTCATGTTCTTTTTTTTTGCTAAGTTAATGAAATTAGTTCTTTTATCCTATCACTCCATTTATGGTTAGCCCAAACCTTTTCGTAACCGTTGGCAGCTATTGCGTTGCGCTCCATTTCGTTTTCGGGCTTTAGGTAGTATGTTATCAATGATTGTAGTTCGGGTATTGTGCGCCACGTTACAAGGTCAACACCAACTTCGAAATCCTTTTCAATGCCTTGATAGTGATGTGACAAACAGAACGCCCCACAAGCCATAATACGCAGCATCCTATCACTTGAATATCTGTCGTAGTCAAAATGACTTAGGTTAATGGCTATCTTGCACCCCCTATAAATTGCAGCTTCACGGGTCGGGTTTTCGTTTAAGTTTTCGCCCCTATTCCACCCTGCGCCATACACTTCTATTTCTCGAATAGAGTTCACCATGTTTGCCCTAAACTGCGATAACGGAAACTGACTGCCGTAATTGTTACCCATAAAGATAACGCCACTATCTATGCGTTGCCCGTCTAGGTTATAATCTTTTTCCTCAAAACCAATGTTTAGAAATTCAGCCCGTAAACCTAGCCTTTTAAATTCTGCCACATCGTTTCCGTTGCTGAATAACGTTGCATCAAAATACGGGGCTAATGTTTTGTACCATTGTGGTATCGGGCTTCGTACATCGCCCGTCCAATTATACTTTTTACCGCTTATCGCTTGCAAGGTATGAGGGCTAACTAATCCTTCCCTTTGAAGTTGCATGAATGTAAGGTCGGGGGTAAAGTTCTGCAATGTAGCTAGGATAGCCTTATCTAAGGTCGTTGGTAGGCTTGTCCAATCTATTTGAACGTACTCACTCGAAACATCTTGTAAGGCTTTGGCTTGGCTCGTTTGGTGCTTACCTAACGATATGTGGAGTATCTTCATAAGTAACAAGGTAAAACGTAATGGTACAACCCATGTACCGTATCTTTTGCGGTGTATGTCCGATAACCCGTTTCGTGCAAGTGGATAGCTTTAATTGATAAACAAGGGTTCGTTATCTTATACCCTGCATCTAGTATTTCCTTTGCTATTCGATTATCACACCCAGGCATTCCCATTCCATAATGACCTACTTTTAATTTAGGGTTATTGAATATCCAAACATCTTGCGTATCTGTCCCGTGGAACGGCACTAGCTTACCGCCTTTGTCGTCCCATCTTGATAACGCATAGCATTCGTTTTCTTTGATCTTCTTTGCTAGTGCTATTGTGTCGTCAAAGTAAATATCGGTATTGGCTAATACTACTACGCCACGCCCGTTAAGCATATCGTTGTACATTGCCCTACGCTTAATCATTACCTTAACTAACTTAGGGTGCTGAATAGTGCAATCATGCTCACAATACAACACTATTTTAGTTATATGCTCGTTGGCTAGGTTCTTATGTAAACATATTTCAAGTTCCTTTTGACGGGCTTGATTGGGGGAAATATACCACGGCTGTAATAGTGTTATCATTTAACCGCTTTTAGTTGTTCGGTTGTTGGTACTTTTGCAGCGTTAACGTGCTCATTAATCTCCCAAATCCTTGCATACCATTCGGGCGTTTCTCGTTGCGGCATTTCCTTTGTCAAGGCTTCCAATACGGTTGCCCTGTCAGTACCCCTCTCAATACATACCCTTGCCTTTTTCAGTATATCTGTCGCATGGGTTTCGATAAATTGCATCTTGGCATCTTGAAAGGCTTGTTGTTGCGCCTTGTCTGCTTTCATGCTTTCAATGTAGTGTTGCTTTGCCTTAATATTGTTATCAAGGTCAAAAAGCTCAATAGATAACTGCCAAAATTCAACGCTATCATTTTCGGTTCTATCTTGCAACCATTTATATTTTGCGGCTTGATATTTTTCCAAAAGCAAAATATAATGCTGTTCATGCTCAAAGCGTTCTTGCCATGCTTGTTCTAATTGTTCTTTATTGAACTCCATTGTGGGTTTCTTTTATGTGTTGAAATTATATCGCTTACTATTACGGGGGTTATGCCTGCTCTCATGCTGTCAAGGTGAAACCAACTATCGCTAAATTTACCTAACTGGTTTGGGTCATGCCTAAACTTTACCTTTTCGAGCAAGGCGCGGCTAAATAGGCTACACCCTATTGACGGTACGCCTGTCTTTAGTTTGCCATCAAAGAACCCTATGCAGCTTTCGGGTGGTGGTACATCAAACCTTCTGTAAGTGGCTTGGTTAATACCCATCAACTGAACGCCAACGGTGGTATTTAATCCTTCCTTCAAAAAGTACGGCACGTTAATATTATCGGTACGGTACACTAGCAGCCGCTCGATAGTGTCCTGTGGGCAAAAGTTATCGCATTCCAAGCTAAACAGATAATCAAACCCGTTGGCTAGTGCGTACTCTCTTATCACCTCTTGTGATGCTGCAATGTACGCTTCGGGTCTGCCTTTAGGCTCTACACGTCTTACATCAAAACCCTTTATTGTCTTATGCCATTTCGGGTCATTGCTGTTATCCACTAGAATAACGTGCAAGTTAGGATAGGTTAGCGTTCTAATGAATTTTAACCATTCGTCAAGTACATACGCCTTTCGCTGGTTAATTGGTGCTCCTAATAGTATTTTGGGTATCATTGGTTGCGTTTCTTGGTAAACATATTCTACGGGTTTTATCAATAGCCTTTTTTACGGCTTGAGCTATTTCATCGCTTGTAAAAAATTCACCATCTTCAATTTGAACAATAAGTCTACTATTTGAATTGACAAACAATTTTACGTCTAATGTTGGGCATGGCTCTGTTTTTACAATGTCCATAATAGCACTTGGTATTTCCCTTGGCGTTTCTCCATCTATGTAAAAATACTCGCCACCTTCAAACCTTGTCAGTATATCCCCTACTAATAAAGACACTACATAATTTAACCTACTATCCTGCACGGCTATGGTTATTGGTTCGGTTACTTTGTTTACTCTTGCTTTCATAGTTAGTTTAGTTTATTCTATTGCGTAAATAGGTTGCAGCACTATGTACTTGATGTACAACAATAAACACCGCTAGTGTAATATCTTTATTGCCTGTCATGATAAAAAACAAGACCGCCCAAAAGAACGCAACAAGTCCGTTAATTAATGGCTCTTTAAAGTTAGGTAGTTTCATGGTTAGTTTAGTTGTGGGTCAAACGGGAACACCCCGTAACGTCTGTAATGTACTATCGCATTAAATTGAGCATACAACGTGGGGTAACAGTTCAATAATGCCTGCTGTATATCCGCTTCGTTGGCTTGCTCTATCGTCATATCCTATCGGTTGCCTTTAAAGCGTTCTCGAATGCCCTATCTCTAAATTTACCCCCGTTACGTGCGCCACGTTCTTTTAACCGTGCCAGTCGTAATTGCGCAGCGGCTTCGGCTCTGTCCTCATACGGGTAAGTTTGCCTGCCGTTTATTACATCAAGTTCGGTAATACCGTACTGATATGTTTTGCTTTCGGGGTAGTATCGGTCAACTATTTTCATGCTCAAATATAATTAATTATCTGCTACTTAACAACTTCACTCATGTAAATCTGCATCTTATATTGTACCTTATTATTCATACGCCTGTACATTATGTCTGCAAATACTTCATGCACTGGCAAGGCTCTTATTATATTATCTTTACTTAGGTCGGGGCTTGCTTCTTTTAGTGTGGCATACCAGCCAAACGGGGCTAGCTTATCTTCACCAGCCCGTTGCCCTGCGGCTTTGTGTTTTGCCGTTCTGTAATCTCCGCTAGTCGGTTTGATAAATGTATTGTATATCCACGCCCTAACCTCGCAAAAAAAAAGAACGCACTTGCCGCATCTCTCGCATCCATATCTAAAAACTCGTTAGCTTTTTCGGTCACGTGTCCTTCACCTTCGTACAAGTAAGCCAATACCATTGGCATAGCCCTGTGAATATGCGTAGTGTTATCCATTATCGTTAGGGCTTCGATGCAGTTGCCAAATTCGATATTTCCGTACGGTATTCTTTTTGCGCCCATGTCCATTAGCAATGGCTCACAAGCGGTGTAGGTTTTACCGTTCACCTCAATAAAAGGTACTTCGTAAGGCTTTGGAAGGTATAACCCTTGTACGGCTATTTCTAACATTCCTACGACCTCCGTAACGGGTTTGGCTAGTAGTTCAGCTTCAGTCATATCCGTGCAAGCTAGTAACACTTTATAGGCTTGTTTGGGATAGCTTACGAGCATGTCCGTTCCCGTCATATCTTCTGTTATGTCCACACCTATTAAGGCATCCATTACTTGTATGTACTGTCTTAGTGTCATTAGTAGTAAATTTGGTTTTTAGGCTGTCCAAATAAGCCCGTAACTGCGTAGCGTGTCGCATCTATAGCGTGATTAAAGGCATCTATTGGCTTGTTTAGCAAGTTGCCGTTTTTATCAGTTGCCCAAGTGTAATTCTTTAACTCCTTCATTAAATCGGGGCTTTGGCAAATGACTAATGGGTATTGTTTGATTAACTGTATTCCTAAATTAATGCTATCCGCACCTTTTACCGTTGGCTTGATGTTGAACCCTTGACGGTATATTTCCTCAATACTTTTCGGCTCTGCACTATCAGCAAATATAACGTCATTTCGTGTAACGCCCAAACCTCGCATTTTATCGCAAATATCAGAGTTAGTCAACCCGTAACCGTATATTAGCTGCCTTACGTAAATTGCGCCCTCTGAATAGCGTATGTGTACTAAAGCGGTAGGGTCGTTAGTAAAACCAAAGTCAAGCCCGTAGGCTTCGCTTGTGAAGTGTTGCGGAAATTCGCCTGTTTCGTATTTGTCGAATATCTTACCTTGCTTACCGCTGCCCCACTCACCTAACACAACTACCCTGTAATATTCGGGGTCAATTTCTAGTAGGCTTTCCATTTTGCGGATATAGTCGGGGTGTAAGTTCCGAATGTTGCAATGGTAGGTGGTATGGATAAACTCGCACTCTGAATAGTTCGTGTCGTGGAACTTGGTTTTTATCCAGCAATCTTCATTCTCGGTATTATAGCTTAAAACAATCTTTAGCTTTTTGCCTTTGGTGGTTCTTAGTGATAGGTCGAACTTATTAAAATCGCTATAACCTACTTCATCGGCTTCCTCAACCCATGCGTAGTTGACCTCTGTAATTGATTTCATTTTAGCCGTTGCGCTGCCGCTGCTGGCACGAAACCCTTTAGCGATTATCTTGTTCCCGTTTAGCTTGCATTCTATTTCCATTGTGTTTTCTCGAATGTGAAATAGGTGCTCCATGCCGCTGCCGTTGATAATATCCTTTAGCTGTTGGAACTGTGAACCTCGAATGTCGCTAAAATTGGCACGGGCAATAACGCAACGGAAATAGTGTTGCTCAACCATGTTGATTATAATATCCTGTGCCGCTACAAAACTTTTGCCAGAACCCCTGCCCCCCACTAAACATACGTAACGCTTGAGAGTTGCCCTTAGATTATAGTATGCGCTGTTAAATGCTAATTCCATCTATGCAAGTTGTCTCCACGCTGTAAGCAAAGTTGTTTGGGTACTGATAATCAATGCCTACTTTTCGGGCTTACTCATATCAACGTGCTTAATTACTATCGTGTTGTCTATCTTATCCCCTCCGCTGGTTACGTCTTGCTTATCGGTCAATCCTAAGTCCCTAGCTATAATACTAGAATTAAACGCCCCTACCGTTGCGCCCGTAAACTTCTGTTGGTATATTTTTTCCCGTATGCGTGTTACGATAACGGAAAAATCTTTACTTATATCATCCGTCTTCCCTATTAAAGCATTCTCAAAGTCATTAAAATAACCTTTATTGCAATCAAGATAACCGCATAACCCCTCAATTGTGTAAGGTATTGCAGTAGGTATAGCCACTAACTTACCGCACATATCCCCCGACTTAATAGCTTCATACTTTAACCACGGGTTTTCATCGCACCAATCAAAGTATTCAGTTGCTGCTTCCCACATTAATTCAGGTGTTGCAAATAGCTTATCACGTCCATGTTTAGAACGCTGCTGCCAAAACTTATTTCCTTTTGGTGCTCCTTTGCTCATAACTCGTAGTTGTATTCGCTTGGTCTACCTGCTGGCATAAATGTTAATTTAATTCACTAATAAACTCGCTAATATCCTCATCTTCATCGTAACAAAACGGGCTGCATTCTCGCATATCTAAAGCCACCGAATAAGCACTTTCGTAGCTTGGGTAGCCGTGTATGTGTATTAGTTCGTTTTTATTAGATTTGTCGCATAGCTTAATATACTGAATTGCGGTATCGAAGTTATGCGTAACAAAGATATTGCCATGCTCTATGCAATCAGCAACTAACCATACGTTGTTTGGGAAGTCTTGCATTACCCTAATTACTTGTGATAACAACGGCTTGGTAAAGTCTAATGGATTGCCTTGCCCATCTTTAACAAACATAGTTACGTTACTGTTTAGTTTTTGGTTGCTCATTGTCTTATGGTTTAGCTTGTTTGGCTGCTTTGTATTTCTTTACTAGCCTAACGGTAACTTCTGCTATAGAGATTAAAATTATCACTAAAATAGCAATATCTGCCCATTTCGGGAACTTGCCAGTAAATAGCATCAGTAATATCAATACTTCATCAAGGTAGCATCTAAATGTTGTTCTCATTGCTTAGTTTTTATCCAGTTATAAAATCCCTCCGCCCCCATTAATGGGTTTGATATTTGATATTGTAAAGCCAATTTAAGGCACTCTAAGCGAAGGTTAACATCTTTGTCGTCAACTTCTACCTTGTTTGGGTTATCGTTCGTTAGCGTGTCTGTTTCGCCCCATTCAATCAATTCTTGTCGTGTTGGTGTGTAGGGTTCGTAATAACCAGTATGCAGCGAACTTAAATACTCGCCTTGCTTTTTGTCTATTCCTGCTACCACTTTAGCATTAAAATACCTTTGGCTGTATCTTTCATGGAATGAAATTACTTTTACAACATAGTTATTTTTTTTGCCGTGCTTGGGCTTGTAATACTTTCCTAGTTCTACCATTGCATTTTAGTTTGGTTATTGGTTTAGGTTTATACAAAGATACATTATTTATTCGTTGTTTCAATGGGTTTAGGGGGTAATGGCATCCAATGGGTAATCATATTACTGCCAATTTCATTCCATTCAACACTTTGAGAATTAGCATACTTTGTTATTGACCGAATGTAACATACCGACATACTAGGGTATATTTTTTTGTTACTATCAACCCATTCATAGTAAATGAATACCTCTTGCTCTATTTCGGGCAATCTATCCTTTACGCTTATCCATTCCATAATCTTACTTTTTGCTTTTACCTAAAACAATACCCCACTTCCACCATATTAAACAGATAAAACTACCTTTGAAAATACCAACGGGTAGTTCGATATATTCCGCATAAACAAGCGCAGGTAAAATAGCCCTTTCGGTGTCCGTGCAAATCCTTCCAATTCTTATCCAGTATTCCATAATTTAATTATTTTTAGGTGGGCTTAATAATTGAATAAAATGAGTAGCCCTCCATCCGTCTATTGGATTCCAGCCACCCCGTACATATATTTTATACCCACCCATTGCGTTACGCTCAATATGCCCTATCTTCTCTTGTCTCCAATGTGGATTAACAGAGTTTTCAAACCAAAACAAAACAGTAGTTTCGGGTATTGGGGTTTTTTCTTCTAAACTTATCCATTCCATAATCTATTGGTTTTCGGGTAAAAGTTCTTTAATCAAAACACCTGCTGCTGCAAGTTTAGCGGCTTTTAAAATTACGCTATCTTCTTTACTGGAAATAATATCCGAAATGGCTTGTATAGTTCCACAAGCAATCCTTAAATCGTTTTTGCCATCGCTTGCTACAATAGCTAATGTAATACCGTGATTTTCGCAACGCTTAAAAATACCTTCCAACTCGGAAATTATCTTTTGAAATTCTTTTGTCTTGTTCATATCTATTGGTTGTTTAGTTATTTGGTTTATCTTCGAGGTTCTTTAAAAGTCTTTCTTTGGCTTTATTCCAATCACTTAGCTTTAATAATCCAGCTTCACGGTTGCCGTTTACTTCTCCTTCGATGTAAAGGTAGTTGTCATTAGCCGCAGGGTGTTTGTATATGTTTGGTACTAACTCAAATTTGGGAAATTTGCTAGTAACTTCATAAAGCAAACTTTCACACTCGTTTAAATCGGTTTGTAGTACTTCTTTTTTATCCCATACTTTATAATACTGTTCTTCCCAATAATCACGGGCTTTAGATACGTTATCAAGTTCCTTTGCTTTTACGGCTCGAAAGTACCTACCAATTAAAAAAGTAATTACAGGGGCTAGTATGCCTATTGTTAATGTTAATGTGCTCATTGGTTTTGCTTTACGTAAATTTAGTAATTAATACTCTAATTATCAACTATTTAGCTACTTATTTAGTAGCGTTTAAAAGTTCGGTTACCCTAGCCTTTAGCTGGGCTATCTCGGTGTCACGTTCAGCAAGTGCCGCTTCGCAGGAAACCAACAACCTAGCTTTTTGCTCGTTGTCGAGTTTTAAAAGCCCTATGTCTATTCTAGGGTCGGAAAATTCAGCACAGGCGTTTATGCAAGCTACTATTCGTTTTTTATTAGCCTTGGTATTGGTAAATGTCCAATGCCCTTTTTCAAAAGTGCAAATAAGCCCGTTAGTATTATCGGTTATATTATTTCCTTGTTCACTCCACGGTGTAGGTGTATGACTCATTGTTTGTCTTTTATCTGTTGTTCAATTATTTCTTTGGTTAACCACCCTTCGGTAAGACCTTGGGTTATTAGTTGCTGTATATCTGCTTTATTTAGCTTGCTATATCCAGTTGTTTCTGAATTATAGTTTGCAGCTAACTTTCCATAATTTTTACTAGATACTTCTAACCACCATTCGGGATGCTGTTCACTATTTTCTAAGCATTGAGGCAACCACGTTAGCACTTCACTAAGTAGGTAGGCTGGTTTAGGCTGGCAAACCTCTTGCCCTTCTGCCATATATCTGCTATTAATATCTAACATGCCATATTGGCAATCAATACCAATACGGTCAACGGTTGGAGAAACAATATCAAAGTAACGGTAAAAAGGCGTATCAATCTCAATACCATGCTGCTTTAGTAAGTCGGCAAATTCGGGTGTAGTGAAGTGTTTTATCATTTGGCTAGGTTTAAGGTATCACATTGTTCAATTTGCTCAATTGGCTCAACACAATATACTTGCGCTGGTTCGTTTATCTCTACCAATACCATAATTAGCATGGCATAAACGCATATTAAAGGCACGTACATACTGTTCATTTTGCTAGGTTTAGTGCTGTTATAAGGCGGTGGGCTGTGATACATTCTTGCCCGAAAAAACCAAATTGGTCGGATAACGGTTGCCTTTTTATTAAAGGTGTCCATCCATCGTTATCTATCAATTCCAGTTGACCAGATGGAGAAGTATAAAGCCATTTACTATTAGTTTCCTTCCACCGGTGCTTAACGGCTTGCTCTAGTATCTCGGCTTCGGTTGCTGGTCGTACCGATTCAATATTACAAAATCCACTATCGTTGGCGTTAAACAATCCGCCAGTGTGTATAGTGTCTCCTTTTTGGCTTTCAAAAGTGCCAATATATTCGGTTTTTTTATCCCATCGGATTATTACCGCTTGTCCTACTTGATACATTGCTTTTAGTTTTAGTGTCTGACAAAATTAATCTATTCTTTTGAATTTACAAAACTTATTTTAAACTATTTTTGGGTTTTATTACACTTTTCCAATATTCTTTTCCTTGCTTTTAAAGTTTTGCATATTCCCCTATTGTCAGTTGGTCGGTTTTTTCTTTTGCTCCGTAATATCCAACGCCATTTTTGTGAATACAAAGTACTAGATACTCGCCTAACTCAATACCCTCATACGGGTCTATACTATCCATTGGTAACCCATCGTTCCATGTTTTGCCCTGTAATTCTAACATTTGTTTTAAGGTTTTATAATCCTTTTTATCGGCTATAATAACCTCCGTTAGTCGGTAGTTTTTTAATTTTTTAACCAGCACATCAAGTGGTTTTGTTTGTCGGGTGGTAACTAATTCATAAATAGCTGCCATCAAATCTTCCATCGTTTCTTCTGATGTCTTATTAATCAATTCGTCAAGCATTAATTCTAATTGCGTTTTCATCTTTATAGTTTTAAAATACGTCAAAATCATCTTCACTCGGTCGCTGCATTTTAGATAATGGTTTTGGTTCAAAATCCTGCTCTTTGTCGTAAAATAGCTTTTTGCTACCTTCCCAACCTATCTCAATATCACCTACCATACCATGCCTGTTTTTGGCAATTAGCAACTCACCTAAATTTTCGGTGCTTTCGTTCTTATCGTTATATTCAAACCCTGCTACGCCCGTTGTGTGGTAGTACCAAGCCCGAAAAGGAAACATAATAATATCTGCATCTTGCTCTATTGCTCCACTTTCCCTTAAATCGCTTAATTGCGGTCGCCTGTCGGCTCGTTTCTCTACTTCCCTACTTAGTTGTGCCAATGCGATAATAGGTATCTTAGCTTCCTTTGCAGCGGCTTTTAGGTTTCCGCTTATGTTGCTTATTTCCTGTTCTCGGTTGCCTTTTCCTTCCTCGCCCATTATCTGAATATAGTCAACCATTACTATTTTCGTATCTCGTTTCTTTTTACCCATCACTATCCTGCTTCGTATCTGTCTGCCTTTAATACGGGGCTGGTCATCAATGTGTATTGGTAGGCTTGATATAAAGGCTTCGGCTTGCTTTACTTGTTCTAGTTCGTAGTGCTCTAATTTGTTGCGCTGTATCTTCCATAACGGAACGCCACAATGCATACTTATCAAATTATCGGTTAATTGTCCTTTACTCATTTCCATTGAATAAATATCAACCGCATAGCCTTGTTTTGCTATGTAATAGGCAAAGGATAACATTATCGAAGTTTTACCCATGCCTGGTCGTGCTGCTACGATTATAAGCCATTCATCAACAAACCCCCCTAAAAGTTTATCAAGTTCTTTAAAGCCAGTAGGTATGCCTGCCATATCAACTACCTTTTCACGTTTAATAGCTTGCTCCTTTACAATCGTGCTAACGTGATCAATAGTTGATGGGCTTATAGTTTGCTCTAAGTTGCCAGCGGTCGTGCCTGTGTAGTTTAAGATGTCAAACACATCGTCTTGTGCTAGTGCCATGTTGCTAATCTTTGCAGCTAACGAAACTATCTCATGCCTTATAAACTCTTGTACAAGTATTTTAGCACAATCCATAACGTGTGCCGTTGAAGCTATTGAACCGCTAACATCGGTTAGCTTCATTATGTCATGCTTTTTGTTGTGGGTAAGTATGCTGATAATGTTTACCTGTCTACCGCTGTCGTAAAGGTACTTTGCACTTCTGAAGATGTCTTTGTACTCGCTTGTGCTAAACATATCCTCATGCACCATTGCCATTAGGTCGGGTAGGCTTTCATCGCTTTGAACAATTGCGCCCAAAACTTGTTTTTCGTAAAGATTATTCATAGCCTTTAAATTTGCGGTCGTAACTTGATTTTTGTTGTGGTTCGGGCTTTACTATATCCACCGTGAATGCGTTTAGATATTCGCCTGCAATCATTTTATTTAGGCTTTCAATAGCGTGGGTAGCCCCTTTGCATTTATCTAAAAATGTCTTTAAAGCTTGGGCTTCGCTAATGTCTGAATTAAATTTACGGTTATGTGCTTTGTATCGTACCTTAATCCACGTTTCCCAAAGTTCAGCTATCTCATTTAGTGCGTGTTGTCCTGCTGGTGTTTTTTCTAGTTTGGCTTTAAACTCAGGCATAAAAGGTATTCCCCATTCTCGTTTATAACCAATCGGTTGAAATTGCAGGGTGCTCTCTTTCTTTTCTTGAATAGTAGATTGAATAGTAGAATGAATAGGTATTGTTACCTCATTTTGAGCCTTCGATACCTCATTTTGAGAAATGGACGTACTATTTTGAGCAATGGATACCTCATTTTGAGAAATGGCAAACTCATTCATTGTGTACCACTTGGTTTTATCAATACCAAGCTTATTATAATTACCGCTAATTAACACGCCATCTTTCTCCAATTCCATTAACCAACGGCTAATACTTTTAGTGTTAAGGTATGGCATCAATTCATTTAATGATTTTGCCGTATTGTACACCCACGTATAGCCATCGTATTGATGTGTTGAATTAGATTGATGGCATTTAAGAAAGAACCTAAAATGGTTAATTATAAGTGCCTTTTCAACTCCGTATTTTTGTGCATCCTCAATAGAGAATGAATGATTATCGTTTGCCATTTTTATATTGGTTTAAAGCCCCAGTCCCTAATAAATTGTTTCATTGCATCGCTACTCAATTTGAACCATTCCCCTCTTACCTTATAAGGGCTTAATATATTATGATAATAAGCCTCTGCATCATAACCACCACTTATTATATGGGTAATAGTTAAATAAGGGTTAGCAGTTTTTAAGCTTTTAGCCCTTGATTTAACATTGGAAGAGCAACCAATTTTATAGGCATTTGAATTGCTATCATAAGCTAAATATACTATACTAGGCTTTTGGGGTTTAAGTGATTTAGGATTACATCTTTGTTGCGCCTCAACTGACTTGATATAAGCAATTTCATTTACTTTTTGTAAATCAAAACGTTTATGATGTATAGATGATATTGCCCTATCAATGTAAGATTTTAGTAGCAATAACTCATCTAATGTATAGTAGTGGGTACATCCTAAATCACTTTTAATCAATTCATTTTCGTTATCCCAAGTTAGTAACTCTGGTTGCCTAATTTGGCTAGGGTGCTGTATAAATCCCATAAAAATAAAAAGCCCCTTTGCGCTTTCACCTGATGCGAACAGGCTACGGCAACAAAAGGGCTATAAGTTAGTTTGTGATACTACGGTTCTGCTTTTCGCATTCAGCAACCTTAGTTTAATATCGTACCGCTAAATTACACTTTACTTTTCACTTGTGCAAGTTTTTATACGGTTAATTTGTTGTTTTGCTATGTAGCTACCAACACGCCAGCCAATAACACATAAGCCAATTATTGTTAGTGCAATTAAGTACTTCATGCTATTTGTTTTTACGGTTATCAAATTTACTTCTACGCAACTCAAAGAACCCGTTTAACTCGGGTAGGTCTTTCACGGCTTGCCTTGCAAACATCGGGGTAACATTGTTATTAATTTTGAATTTGCCGCCATTTTCCGCCACGCTGGTGAAATATCTTACTACTTCTAGTATTGCTTTAGCCGAATATCGTTTAAAGCCTTTAGAATGCATTTCTATCGCTATTTTTAAAAAGCGAGGATAGACGTTGGGGTTTTGCTCGTGGTATTCTTGGAAGTTCATGGTACAAAATTTTGGTTAGTGCCAGCGCAAAGCCAGCTAAAAAATTTCGGGTTGTGGTTTATGTTTTCAATCTCATTTATTGCGCTATGCTTATTGTCAAAACGTGGTAACACTATCTGCGGTTTTATCCTCAACTCAATTACGGGCTTACTATGGCATACGATACACTTGTGCGACCTTATTACCCCGTTGGCTTTGAAATAGTATTGCGCACGTTTTTTATCTTCGCCACATTGCGAGCACTTGATAATTTCGGGGTATCGTTTTATGCGATACGTTCTAAGCGTTTCGGCTTTCATTCTTATACACCCTCCTACTGTCTATTTTGTCAATTAATTCCTGTCTTTGTTCTTTAGTAGGGTTCATTGGGTGTCCCTTTGGAAACGTGCGAGTTTTAACAACCGCTAACAATACATCTTTTCTTTCGGGTTTCGGTTCTTTAGCCTTAGCCCTGCATTCATAAAGCCTTGACTTAGTAGCTAGGTAATAACACCCTTTGCAAATGTATTGGGTTATCCTGCCGTCTTTTCGGAAATGAAAGTTAACAGGCGTTTTGTTAAAAGTCAATTTACATTTATTGCATTTGCAAGTTTCGCCATCGGGTATCTCTCGTTGTCCTAATTGCCTAGCCATGATTGATTTTTCTTTGTGGTTTGTAATCGGGTGTACCGTATATCGGCTTAACCTTTGGTAAAACCGTTTTATCGCTAATTTGCGGACTTAACGGATGTTCTTTGGGTATTACCCTGCCCGTGCTAGCGTTCTTATCTCTAAGGGCTTGTAAATTGGCTCGCTGCCGTGCTAGGTGCTCGCTGATGTCTTTGCATCGTTTAGCGTTGTATTCTTGTTTTTTTTCGGGTGTCATTAGTCAAGGGTTAGTTGAATGTTATTTAATTGTTTGGGGGTGAACAGTTTGGGGTGCGCCTGTACGTGCTCTTTAAAACGCTTGATTGCGGCTTCGTAATAGTCCTTATCGAGTTCGCAGCCTACGAAATCAAAACCCAACTCCCAACAGGCTATCATTATGCTGCCACTTCCTACGTGAGTATCTAGTATTATGTCGCCCTCTTTGGCGTAGTTTTGTAAAAGCCATTTGTATAGGGCTACTGGTTTTTGAGTAGGGTGAAATCTTACCTCTTTTTCTTTGTGCGTATATCCTTGCCTAAAGCCATTCCAAGTAAAAGTGAATTTCCTAACCGCAGTTTTAAACGATGTCAATGCAAGCTCACAATCCGCAAAGTCTGCAGTTCCCGTATCTTTGTCCCAAACAATCCAACAAGGACTTGATATGTTATAAGGGATATTGTCTAAAAAATGATTAGCCCCCCAAATAATTTGATTAATAGACTTTTGTTTTAAAAGGTCAAAATAAGATGGGTCTGGAGCTTGATTGTCCCAATCTTTAACCAAGTATTTTTTTTGTGAGTGGTGTCTTGATTGTATTTTTTTACTTCCCTCACCTATGCCGTATGGAACATCAACGATAGCCAACTCAAAGTGCTTATCGGGGCAACGAGCCATCAACTCCATGTTATCCTCGTTGGTAAATTCGATTCGAGGGTTTTCGCTTAAAATCATAGAACAGCGTTTATAGAGTTAGCGGCATCAATAACTAACCACAGTATTACTATGGCTAGTATTATTTTTAAAAGTCTTTTCATTGTAGTGCGAGATAATAAGCCTTATAACCTTCGTAAGCGGCTTTGATTTGTTTAAATTCGGGAGTGTTGCGTTCAGTACTTAATACTTCGGTTGATGCAAAAAACAAGTCCCATTCTTCAATAGTGCGCTTTTCGCAACCAATATGGATTTGATTGTCTGTTATGCCTATTGACCATTTGCAATAGATAGGTAGTTTAATTGCACCTTCTAAGTATGCACCTTCTAAGTTTGCACCTCTCAAGTTTGCATTTCTCAAGTTTGCACCTTCTAAGTATGCACCTTCTAAGTTTGCACCTCTCAAGTATGCACCTCCTAAGTTTGCACCTTCTAAGTTTGCACCTTCTAAGTTTGCACCTACCAAGTTTGCATTTCTCAAGTTTGCACCTTCTAAGTATGCACCTTCTAAGTTTGCACCTCTCAAGTTTGCATTTCTCAAGTTTGCACCTTCTAAGTATGCACCTTCTAAGTTTGCACCTTCTAAGTTTGCACCTACCAAGTTTGCATTTCTCAAGTTTGCACCTTCTAAGTATGCACCTTCTAAGTTTGCACCTCTCAAGTATGCACCTCCTAAGTTTGCACCTCTCAAGTATGCACCTCCTAAGTTTGCACCTTCTTTAACGGCTTGCTCTAAAGTCTTAGTAATAGTATTGTTTTCTGTTTCGTACTCAAATCTTATTGAGCCGAATATTGATTTGATTTGGATTTTAGTTTTCATTGCTGGCTAGGTTTTGAGAATATCATTAAACAATCGCCAGTTATTACGTAGTGTAGCGTACAAGCTGGCATAGTGTGTAACTCGTTTAAAAGTTCGTGATTGGTTTTCTGAACGTGGTTAATTGAGCCAAAGTAATCATTGTCCCATACCATGTTCCATAATTCTGATGGTGTTGCTGTTTTCATTTTGGTTTGTTTAGTGGTAACTGAATAACTATTTAATCTTGTGTGCCGGATTGTATTATTTTGAAACGGTAAAAGCTACACCACCCATAATGCGTACTTCAAAACCACGTATTATAAATTTGTAGCCAAGTTCTTTACAAGCCGTTGCAACCGCATCAACATTAACACCGTGGCAAGTTACTACGTAAACAAAGACCCTATCGTTACCGTTAACACCGAATTTGTCAGACCTAGCAGTAGTTATGCCAGTCTTGCGACCACTAACAACCGAGTGCGCATTGCCGCCAGTTGTTGTGCTGGTTACAAAACCTTTGCCATTTAAAGCCTTGGTTATTTCTTTTGCACTTGTAGGTAAAGTTGCCATTGTGTTTCGTTTAATGGTTATGTATACAACAAAGCTAAACCAAAAAACAATACAAAGTATGTTTTTGTAAAACTTTTTTAAAATTATTTTTTATCGGGCTATTCGAGAAAATATAAAACCCTTTGCCATAGCTTCGCTGGGGTGCGTTTCGGCTCGCATATTGCAATTATGGCAACTTGATTTGAAGTATTTAGTATTAGTTAATAGTTCGCCAAGCCTACCGATAGAGTGGTGCAATTCTGTTGCCACGCCCGTGCACCCTGTTAGTTGCCCTTCACACGTTGGATTGGCTGCTAGGTAGTCATTGCGTAGCTTAGTGTACTCACGTTCCTGTTTTGCCCGTTTAGGTGAACGCTTTGCAATGTGCATTTTTTGCACTTTGGCTTTCGGTTCGGGTTTGGGTACTGGTCGGAACTCTCTCATAACAGGCTCTCAATATCGGTAAAAAATTGGCTTTTGTTCAGTACCGTGTAGCGTAGTACCTTCCAACCTAGTAATTGCGCTGCATTGTACTTCTCGCAATCGTTTGTAAAGCCTGTTACGCTTGTATGTCTTGATTTGGTTGCCATTATTCCTTCCCATTCAATAAGCACGTTTAAGCTAGGTATTGCTATGTCTGCACGCCATTTACGGGTAGGGTGGAAAGTTGACTCTAAAACGTAGTCAACTGACTTAGATTTTAGCCATAAACAATAGAGTGCTATCTGTGGGCTTTGTTTCATTAACTAAAGATACTAAGTATTCATGTAAGGGCATACCAACTTTTCCCCTGCATACCTACTTTTTGGTTAGGGTATGGAACATAGGTATTGATTTTTTATTTTCGGGCTTATGCAAATTACTTTTCCAACTGGTAGACTTTTTACTGAAATTAGAACGCATCTTTTTACGCCTTGGTACATAATTAAGGATTTCAGCTATAATATTATTAACGTCCTTAAAAACCGCCTTATTTTTAAATCTCAACACATTATACCCGTAATGGTTTACAATATCTGCACTTCGTTGCGTGTCTTGGCTTTTGTTGCCATTATGACTACTGCCATCAAGTTCAATTATTAACCTCTGGTCAATTATAAAAAAGTCTGCAACATACCTAAATTTATTAGAGTATAATGGCTTTTGAAATTCAAAATTTACATTGTACTCGATTAGGGCTTCACGTAAAATATTTTCAGCTAAAGTTGCGCGTTCTGCTAATTTGATGGCGCACTCAATAGCAACTATTTTATTTCTTTCAATACTCATAATAAAAAACCCTTAGAAACAACTACCTACTGACAATAGGCAATTGAAACTAAGGGCTAATTCAATATGATTAAAATATTGGCTTTTGTTTTTGTCAGTCAACAAGCCAGTATGTAACGTAATAAGCTGTCGGGGGTAAAAATAATACTTTACTTTGATACCGCCAAATTATTACTCCTTAAATATCGGTTCGTTAGGGTCGTGTACGTAAATGTCCCATTCCGTTGCTGCGTGCTGCTGAATGGCGTTTTTAATGGTGTTAAATTCCTCTTTGCTTATTCCTTTGGGGCTGTTAGATAGGCTTATACGGGCTTTTAAGGTGGTATCTAGTACGGGGTTATATTCCTCACGAAACATGAATAGCGTTTCTAGTAATGTGCGTAATTCTTGTACGCTTACCGCTATGCCTTTGTTTGCAAATCCGGATTGTAAATCCGAAATTACAACCCCAAAAAAGTATTTTCGTTGCTGGTGCGAAATGTTATCCGTAACGGGTTCAATGGCTACCGTGTATAAACCATCTTTGAGTGACTTCACTTGGCGGTCTAGGGCTACCCTGTTTAATTGGATAGCCCCGTTAACCACCTCGCACGGCATCTTTATGTTTTTCATTGGAACTGTTGCCCCCTGCTGCGCTTATCGTATTCGTCAATGTACTTAAACGCTTCGGCTTCGGCTTCACGTTCCGCATCTGTCATTTCTTTGTTGCGCTTAATAGGTATTCCACCACCGCCCCTATGTTCGATTAAATCGGGGTAGTAACGCTTTTCGTTAAAGTCGGGCGGTAGATTGTTCGATGGGTCGAAATTGTATCTCATTTAATTCAGCTTGACGGTTATAAAATGTGGTTTCTTGTGAACGGATACTTTCAATTAGCACCCGTTCACGCTCGCTTGTAAATAGTTCTTTGCTCATGCTGACTGTTTTTTACAAGCTTCAATAAAACGCTTGTCGGCTTTTACCTTTGCCTCTTGCTTGTTGAAGTATGCCGTAACTTGTTCACGCCCTTCATAGTCAATTAGCCCTGCAATAGCCGTATCAATAGCGTTAGCTAATTCGTGGCTTTCTGCATCGGGGTCAACCATACCTTCGTAAGGGATAGTAAAGGTTTGCGTTAGTGCGTACTTATGCGCTACTGCCATCGCTTTGTTGCTTGCTTTGTCTCCGCTGTCCATACCCTCGCCCCTTGCTTGGGTGCTTACGTTACTACCATCTTTGGCGTAAAATGTAAATTCCACGTCAATGATTGAATAGATAACCGTGCCGCCGTTCTTGGTTTGTTTTTCTTCACGGATAGCGTTGATAATCTTGCTTGTGGTAAATACTTCATGCTTTGCTAATAACGGGTGTAATGCGTTGTAAACCGCATCTACGCCCCGAAACATAAAGCCTTGCCCCGTGTTCTTTTGGTTTTTGCCAATCGGGTTAATGTCTTGCTGGATTGCTGCCAGCTTTTCGAATATCAAACTCATGTTTGGTTGTTTAGTGGTTAAATTATCTTGTTGCATCTTTATGACCGTCTTTGTACCTTAGGCTGCCATACTCAATAATCAAATCGGCTAAGGCTACTTTGTCTAGGTTGTCTGAATATATCAGCTTAGATATTTCGCTAAATTTGTCGGTTGATAATTTAAAATAGGGGGTTTCGTTTTCCATTGTGATTGGTTTACTGGTTTGTATTCGGGTTAACTCTTTTAAGTTGTAAAAAGCGGATTCACTTAGCTGCACGGGTTCGCCTAACTTTTGAATAAATAACTCTACGTTAAACATATTCAAGTCGCCCCACGGGGCATTTGAGTAAACGCTAACTAGCTTGGTTTCAAGACTGAGCACTATGTGTGCAAATGCTACTAAAGGTTTATCGGTGCTCATTGTGGTTGGTTTACTGGTTAATGAATAATAACAAAGATAAGGTTTATTGCATTACCTTGTATATTTTTATAGAAAATTAATCCTTATCATGGAGCGTTTCGTAGTATGCCATGTGCGCTTCTTTAGTATCTAGCAATACACCGTTTAAATTTCGATACATCATACGCTCTTGGTCATACACCATATACCTATGTAATTTACGGTGCTCCGTTACATCCATTTCAATCACATCTTTATAATGCTCTTGGTTATAACTCCAATGGTGGAATTGGTTTCCCTTTGCTGTTGGCTTCATGTTTGAAGTGTAATTTTTAGCTTTTACTTTTTCAGGGTATTTGGCTTTGTAGTTTGCCATTGCCTTTTTCTTTATTTCGGGGTCGGCTTTAATGCCAGTATAAAGCCTATAGTACTTATCCCTAGCTCTTGCCTTTTCAGATTCTACAAAGTTTGGGTCTTGAATTAGTAAGTCGTGCCGTTCTTTAGATTGCTGTTTACAGCACGACTTACATTTATTCAAATGACCATCACCCATTTGGGCGTGTTTATAATACTCGCTTAACGGTTGCGTTCTTTCGCAAATTATACATTCTTTCATTCCCTAAAGATAGGGATTTAAAATGGTAAATAAAAATCTAAAACGGTAGCGAATCATTAAACTCATCTGCTGGCGCATCGTAACTCGCTGCCGTGTCATTGGTTTGTTGGCTGCCCTCAATACGCCACGCATCAAGGTTTGTAAAGTAGCTTACTTTGCCTTCCTTTTCCCATTTGTTGCCACGAATGTTAAAATGTACCGTAGCCGTGTCGCCTACCTTGTAACGGTTCAGCACATCGCATTTATCGTTAGTTGTTTGAAATTTTACGTAGTCGGTAACGCTGCGGTCGCCAACTTGCTTAACGGTTTCGAGCACAAACTCACGGCTCTTAAATTTCTCTGTCTTTTGTTGCGTTGGGTAAATCTCAAAGATTTTACCAGTTAGTTCAAAGTTCATAATGTGGGGTTATAAGTTACGAAAAAATAGATTGCACTAAGTACCATAATGTAAAAAATTACCATTGTAATATCCATTATGTTTATGGGGCGGTTAAACGGGTTTCTCATTGGGTTAGTAGTTCGGGGTTATCGAATATGTTGCCTAATACTTTAAGCCTAGATGCCCTATCTTGCACTAAAGGGCTATTGCCTTGATGTGCGCTTGTCACTAATTGAAACATACCATCATTAAAAGTGACAGCAGCCGTAAAACCTAAGTGCCCACCACCCATTAAATCATTTTCAAAAATCTTAACCCCGTTATTATCGGTTAAGCCTGTGAATTGGCAAACGGTTTCGGGGTCTACTTCAAATTTGGCTTTTGGTAGTTTCCTGCCGATAAAATCAAGCCATGTAACATTATTTGGAGCAATCAGTAATTGCTTACCGTAATGGATTAAATCACCCTCAATCCATTCGCGATTATCAATGCGTTTCGCTCTAAAAATTATCTCTCTCATTGTAAACAAAATTGTGCAAGCCTGTAAACACTTGCTGGTTCGTAATAAATAGTTAGTTTCGGTCTGCCTGCGCCACGTTTTGTTTCCGTTGGTACTTTTTCCGATGTGGTGGTAATCTCAAAGCCGTTGCGCTGCGCCCAACACTTTGTTTCAATAAAATTATCTACCGTGTTTTTTTTACCTGTTAGCCTTGCCCACAATTCAACCGCTTCACTAACGGTTATTTTTTCGCCTGTGGCGTGGTAATCACCATGCAAGCCTATCAACTCAATTTGAAGGTCGGTATAGTTACAAGCCATTGCGTTGGCTATCCAAGCAAAACCCGTTTCGGGGTCTTTGTCTTTTAAAAAATTGGCTCTTATTAGTGCCTTGTGTATTTGTTGTTCTATGCTCATTGGTTGTGTTTAGTTGTTAAAATTATACCGCTGCCAGCAAAATGGTTATCAAAATATTGCACAAATTGATACCTCACTGGCAGCGGCTTTTTACCATACCTATAACAGTATGGGTTTATCTATCTTTTTACAATCAATTCAGATTTTGCTATCCTTTGCATGGCAAGCCTGTTTCTTTTGTAATATTTTGCCATTTCCACTAGTTCGGGTGCGGACATAAAACTATCGCAATTTGTACCAACTTCTAAAGTGCTTGGTAGCTTAAAAGTTGTGCAACACAATGGCAAAATTTCTTTTTCTTTTGCCGCTAACGCTTGCTGTGGCGTAAAGCAAACTGCCATATCAACATTATTAGGCGTTTCTCTAATTGTAATGCCTTTTGCTATTTCAAGTGAGCGCTTTAGTTGCAACTTGTATTGTTGCATTTTAGGCAATTCTTGACAGTCGTTAAAGCCTAAATCTAAAATTTCCATCGCATTTATAATTTAAAGTGAGTAATAAAAATTAACCAGTATAGCCGAATGGTAGCACAAATAGCTTTAACTAGACTATCTATTGTGTATGTACGCTGATTTTCACGGTCACATCTAGTTGCTCCATTCAATCCACACATATTTTTTTCGCCACGGCTATACTGGCAACCCCTTTCTACCTATATCAATAATCTAAGTGGGACTTAGACCTTCGATAGCTAAAGGGCTTTATTATAAGGGGTAATGGCTGAAATTTATATGCCAAATGACAAACAATTTTGTAACCATTACCCCCTGTATCTTGAAAAAACTTTAGGCGGTTATGCCTGTTTTTTCGGTTAGTATGTCAACGCATATCTTTAGCCCTACGCTTGTATAAATACAATCTTTGTCATTATCTCTTGAACCTATCGTATCGGCTATTGTTGCTTTTCGGTCAATAATTACCATCGCATCTTTAACCGCTTGCTCTAAAGCCTTATACTTAGCTTCGTAATCAATTTTGCTTGGTAACTCATCGTGCTTGTTCATTATGGTTTGTTTAGTGGTTAATAATTGCTTTTGTTTAGGCTAGTATTTCGCAAACAAACGTATCATCCATTGCAGGGTCGTTCTTGCTGTAAAACTCAACAAAGTTTCAGTTTTGGCTTTCGATACCTACACCATCATTGTAGTTAAAGTTTGCAGAAAAAAATAATTCTGCGCCTTCCATTGCTTCGGTCATGTTCTTGTAAATGTTCATTTTGGTTTGTTTAGTGGTTAATGCAGTTGTTAGGATGCTGCACCCCTTTTTTTTTAGTTAAATAATTGTGGGTATTGTGAAATGTGGGCTTCTAGTTCTGAAATCTCATTACTTATATTTGCCCTAATTTGTTGGTATTCTTTTACTTCCCAAGACTTTAACTCTGAAAATGGGATAGTGTCAATATATTTTACTTGGCTTTTAAGTGCTTGTAACTTGTTGGTGGCTAAATCTGCGTTGCTAATGTTCATTTTTGGTTTATTTATTGGTTAATGATGTATCAAAGATAAGGGTTAATATAATACCTAGTATAATTTTACTAAACTATTTTTAGAGTATTTAAGGGTGTTTAGCTAAATAGTTGATTATCAATGCTTTTAATTTACGGTTAGGCATAAAAAAAGGGGGTGCGAACCACCACACCCCCACACTAACCAATAAACAACCAACTAAATGAACGGTAAATAGGGCTTGATGTTTCGCCAAAACCTCGCAAGTAAGTAAATGCAAGTTAGGATTATGGCAATCCACCACCACCGCTTTAAAGTTAGCAAAACTTTTGAATAAAACCGTTCCCATTTGGAAATAATTATTTCGGGGCAAGGTATTTTAACCGATATGAACGTGGTATCTGTCGGGCACTCAATACTAACGCTGTACGGTACGTAAATGCTATCAACCTTACCTCGTGTTATGCGCCATTTAATAACCTCGTTAGGTGCGCTGTAAATAGTGTCTACATCAAAACGCCATTGCACTAATGTGTCAGTCTTGTAACCGCCCGTTATTATTGTATCTCGAAATACAACGGTGTCCCGTGTGCCTATGTCGTATTTTTCGGCTAACCGTTCTTGTCGGGCTTGCAGCTTTTGGATTTTCTTGATTGCTCGTGCTTTTGGCATATCCATTACAGCGCAACCGCTTAGTAAGATTAGTAGTATTAGGTATTTCATAACGCTAAGTTAGTGTATAATCGGTTATTAAAGGCAACCCGTTACGGTTGGAAATGATAATAAAGCCTGCCGTACCGCTAAAACCTAAGTCGTCTGAATAGGCATTACCCGTAAACACGCTGGGAACTGTTATTTTTCGGTACTTGGAACTGTCGCACCCTGTTATACGGCTATGCAAATGCCCTGCCAACACTAAGTTAAACATATCCTGTTTGCCGTGGTTAAATACTAACGTGCCTATTTTGCTATCTTTAGAATGCCCTTTGTCGCCATGTACCAAAATGTAGTTAATACCGTCAATTACTTGTGCATTAAGACTGTGATTGTAGGTAAATTTGATAGATTTTAGCGACTCTGACAGCATGAAGTTGATTAACTCGGCTATCTCTCCATTGGTTTCCTCTTTGTTGCTTGCCGTTGGTCTATCGTGGTTGCCGCCTACGCTGTTTACTTGGCTTAAATTATGTATTGAGCAAAGAAATTCAAGTAGCATTTTATACGCTTCAATAACAACCGTAACCCCGTACATCTTAGACTGCATAGACTTCCAGCTATTCGGGTGGTTTAAGCCCGTAAAACTTTCTATCAAGTCGCCTAAAATGTTTATGTGTACTTCCTTTGCGCCTTGCTGGTTGATTATTTCGGCTATCTCTTTAAGTTTGGCTTTACAAACCTCGTTATTGTAGTCTTGTGTTGCTCTTAGCCCTTCAACTTGCGCCCCGATGTGTAAATCGGTTATCGTAGCTGAAATGCAATCTATCTTGTAAGGTTCGGGTATTCGGCTGATCCTGTATTTTTCGATTGTCGGTAAATGGTCAAGTAGTGCTGCTTTTAGCTCGTCACCGAAAAACTTTGATTTGTTGCCCTTTTCGAGTTCCGCTTTATAAGCCTTTTGGAGTGCCTTGTTATATTGGTCGGTTACTACGTGTCCGCTATCCTGTAGCTTGTGGGTAATTTTAGCCGATACCATGCCCTCACGTTCACTTAATGGGGTGTTGTCCCATGTGTAAGGCGAAAAGATGTTAGCGTTCTTGTAAAGCTGCAAACGGGATTTTATACTATTCCATTCCCACGGCTTTAGGTTGTGTTTGTTTCTTATTCGGGTGCTGTCGTAATTTCTACCGTGTTGTGAGTACTCAAAAAATAGCTGGTCTATAAATTCAACCGCTAGGTTAATTACCCCGTGTTTGGTTTGCCAAATGTACTTACCGTTTTTTACTTCCCACGTTTCACCGCCCTCAACTTCTACTTGTACGGTCTGTTTATCACGTTCCCGATAATACACCATCTTTACGTACTTATCGGTTGACCCTACTAGGTCGGCTATAATCCTAAATTCAGCGGCTTTAGGGGCTTCGTATTTACTTAGTTCCGCCCTTATCTTATCGGTTACGTTTTGCTTTTCAAATGCAAACTCCATTGGTTAGTGGTTTAAAATGAAAATAGCCTACAAATGTAAGCTATCCAATGTACCTTGTAATCGGTCAATTTCACGTTGCAAATAGTCCCGTGCTTTTATCAGTTCTTGTAGTTCGGGGTTATTAGGTTTTGAGCCTGCACGGCAAACATATTTAACCACGTTGCCACGGTTAAAATTTAATCCAAAGTGCTCAATCGTTTGCAATATTATATTGCCTTTATAGTGCTCGTTCATGATACCAAAATTCACCTGTTCCGCCACATAACCACGCCCCTAATTGTTTGGCTTGCTGTTCTGTTAATGCGTACTTATAATACGTTTCTAATCGCCCTTTGTGCCCTTCGTTTGTTTTGAGGTGTTTAAGTAGTTCCATAAACTCCGCATCGCTGCCGTACATAGTTTGATTAGCCCCATTATTATCAGTAGCGTTATCACTCATAAGTCATTGTATGTAATGAAAACCTTTTGCCCTGCGGTTAGTGCTGCTGCAATTGTTGGGTAAATCTTTTTGTAAGCTGCTACGCTTTGCCCGATTGTCTTGCCTACCTTAGTCAAGCCTACCAATAAGCAACCCATCGTATCTCCCTCATGGTTGCCAACGTGGATAAGGATAAATTGGAAGTTCGGAACACCCGTAACGTGTAGCATTCCTTTGTGAATATCTGCAAACCGTTTAGCGTAGTTCATATGAAAACCGCCCTCACGCCTTAATACGACTTCGTAACGCCCTGCTGGTATTCTTGTATCACCTTTTATCTTTACTTCCCTGTGCTCATCTTCTAGGGTGTAGCATTGGTAAACATCGTCAATGTAGAACCTACCAATAGTTTCGTTTTCTAGGTGGGCATATCGGTCTACTCTTAGTTCCATGCTGCTAAGATAAGTATTAATGCTTAAACAAAAAAAGGTCTGTCGGTTTTTCCGACTACCCATACCTATTCTTCTATATTATGCAAGTCTTTTTTTGCCCGTTTCTCGTTGTACTCCATTAGCTTTAAGCGTAGCGTAATACCGCCAATCATTACGCCAATAACCAACGCCACAAACTGAAGTATGGGGGTAAGCGTGTCTAGAAACGGCTGAAGGAACGCCCAAAAGCTAGTTACAAAACCCAACGTCGGATGCTTGCGTAAAAAATCTTCCACTCTATTCATGTTTGCGCCCCCCAAAGGCTTGTTAGTTAATCTTTATTCTTAATCATTTCGTTTTTATCCGCACTACCTTTACTGCTCCCAAAGTAAAAGTTGATAATGGTTGAAACTATCGTGCCTAATATGAACCCCAAAACAGTATCAACCGCCCTGTGATTGTTTATAGGTATATTTATAAAGGTAATACCAATAATGTACAATGCACCAAAAGCACTCCAAAATATACCGAGTAAATTTCTAATTTCCATTTTATGCATTGCTTATTCTTTTGTTTCAATTAATCCGTTTACGTACTTGTATATATTAGCGGTATCTCCACAATCTATAAAGTCATCGGGTGCGTCAACTTCAACTGCCCCGTCTTGTGGCGAGGTGTGAACTAATAAAATATCTTCTCCATCGGTTACTACCCAAAAAATCATACGATTAAATTTATGGTGGTGGTTAATTGAGCACAAGGTAAAACTAACGTACCGCAATAGGCAGGATTATACGCAACGCCCCATAAGTTAGTGCCGTTTATACAAGTATTTTCACTCCTCTGCAATACGTAGCTTAGGTTATACTCGTACACAAATAGCGTAGTACTGTTACCCGAACCCTTTAAAGCGCACAAATAAGCACTACTGCCCTCAATTACGATGGATTGCACCGTGCCTATGGTTGTTACTGTGCCTAACGGGTTACTAGATTGCTCCGTATTGGTGGCGAAGTCCATAACCCTAACACGTTGTGTACTTGCACCTGCCGTGCCTGTGGCGGTTAATACGTGGTAATTTAACCCTACTCGCCTTACTTCCAATATACGCCCGTCAAAGCCCGTTACCGTGCCTAGTGTTGAGCCTGTTAAGTTATAACGGGTGATAGTTGATGTTGTTATAGTTGAAATGTATAACTCCGTGCCAGCGGCATTATAAGATACTGTCCACGGGCTTGTTACAACCGCAAAGCTAGTTATTTGAGTATTGGTGGCTGTGTCCATTATGCGTACTGTGTTGCCCGTAACATTAACTACTGCATACTGTGACCCATCGGGACTCATTGCCATCTCTACAGCACCATTAAAGCCCGTTACGGTTGTTTGTAGTGCGTAGGTGGTGGCACTATAAATTAGCACGTTGTTTAGGCTTGTGATATAAATTAGTCCATTATACACCATTGCCGCACCGTTTGAGCCTGCTAACGTGCCAAAAGAACCAATTGAAGCAAACCCCCCTACTTTATAGCGGTCTAATAATTGACCTTGCACATCACATTCCTTACCAGCATTAGTAATGGCGGTTACTATTTGGGTGCTTGTACTTGAATTAACATTATCCTGTAATGTCAATTGGTTTGGCACTTGTATCGTTGCGGTGCTTGCCGCCTTTACGTTAGTGTTGCTTATCAAAGTGCCGTTAACGTATTCAACCCTTACAGGGGTATCCGCTACCGTGTAGGCTACCGTCGCTGGCGTGGTTGCTATTGTGGTGGCATCTGAACGTAGTATAGTGCTATCTCCAACGCTTACGTTAGCCGTTGCACCGCTTGGTATCGCTGCCGTGCCTACTGTCGTATTTGCGCTATTTTTAGCGTTAGCCGTTCCATTAGGGGCGGTTATTGTAGTGGCTTTGTCAGCTAATACGTTTGTAGTGCTTAGTGTTGTGGGTACGGTGTTAACTAATGTTACCACACTATCCGCTACGGTATAGTTAGTTTCCGCTGGCACACTTGCTATATTCGTGGTGTCTGAACGCTTAATAGTGCTGTCTGTTATTGACACATCAACATTTGCGCCACTCGGAACGTTAGCCGTGTCTATTGTGGTGTTTAAACTGTTTTTAACGGTCGCTGTGCCGTTTGGTGCAGTTATGTCAACACTACTATCGGCTTTTACGTTTGTGGTGCTTAGCGTGCTTGGTACGGTGTTTTTTAAAGTAACAACGCTATCGGCTACAGTGTAATCCGTTTCCGCTGGCACGGCTGCTATGGTTGTAAGGTCTGAACGCTTTACGCTGCTATCGGTTATGGGTATGTTTGCAGTGCCGCCACTAGGTACGCTTACCGTTCCAATAACGGTGCTTAACGAGTTGGTTGCCGTTGCCGTGCCAGTGCCACCGCTTACGATGTTCTTTGCGCCAATCTCTATTTGGAAACCTTTCTCAATTACCTCTACCGTTATCATCCTAAGTCCTCAATTTTAAAGATGCCATTGCCCCACGGCACTACGTTTCCGTTAGCGTATGTAGCTACTATTTTCCAAATAAAACTACCTGCACGTTTCGTGTTGGCTAAAGTCAACAAAAACTCAAATGTGCCGTTGGCTGCATCGGTTATGGTGCAAGTTTCGCTAAATATTAGGTTCAGATTAACATTGCTGTCGTAAACGCTAAACACAATAGTTGCGCCCGTTATGTTAGTCGGTACGGTGTTACCGCTGCTGTTTTGTTCACTAGCCGCAAACGTCAAAGTATATTGCGTTCCCTTTTGGCTTGTTATCTGTCTGCCCATCGTTAGCGTATTTTATTCACCGTTATTTTGCCACCCACCGCATCAACATCATCACCGTTAGCCGTGTTGGTTATCACTACTTGCAATACATCACCAGCGTTCAACGCATCTATGTTTATGTAGGTTAATTGTAAAATACGGTTGTTCAATAATTCTTGATAGCCTGTGCAAGTGCAAGCGAGCACACCGTTAAGAAACACGCCCAAACGAATAACGCTGCCACTTGTGCCATCCATGCTTAGCTGTATGTTTACTTGGTATGTACCTGCGCTGTCAATTATAAGGCTGTCACCGCTGTATGTTACGTTGTGTAGGTCAATAGCTGCGGTACTCCATAAAGTGTTGTTAGAATTTGTTACAACCCTAAACACGTTTTGAGTTAGTGCTATTGTACGGGTGCTATCTCCAAAGCCCATTTCACCATATGCGGTGTGGTCTTGCCATTTAGAATTCCCTGCCGCATCTTGTGAGGTCAATACGTAACCCGTGGCGGCACTTGGTATGTCGTATGTTAGTGTGTCAGTAAATAGGCTCGTGCCGATAACGTGCAGCTTTTCGGTAGGCGTTTCCGTTCCTATGCCTACGTTGCCATCATTAGCGCCCCATTGTAGTAATACCCCACCATCTCGAACATCAAACGTATTAGAGTCCCCGTTTGCATAGTTAAGGGCAAAACCCAAATCGCCAGCAAAGAAATCAAAAGTAGTGGTAGGTCTTTTTAAATTCACAATTAAGCCAGCACCGCTTACCTTGTTTTGCACTAAAAAAGCTAAAGTATCGCCGCTAAAAATCTTATTTAATTCTAAACTCTCGTTTAAATAAAGCCTATCCGTTCTTATTGTTTTTTGCGCTTGAACATTTAAGCTAACCAATAAACCAATAATAAATAAATACCTCATATCAAATAGTTTGCGACAACTAATACCGTTCCAGCGGTTACCGTGTTGCCTGTGATTAATAATTTCAATGAATATCCACCACTTACTACCTCGCCATTGCACCCGTTCTTAAACAGTATGCCGTTTAACTCTGCCGTGCTTATGCTTGGCATTATCTCTATGTCATTAGCTGGCGTACCGTCGTGTAATACTACTTTAATTAACGTGCTGCCGTTGCTTGGTAACAAACCCGTGCTTTTTAACAGTACCGACTCAAACATTTTGCCCACCGCTGGCGCAAACAAATTAACGTAGTTATTTATTAACCCGTTATTTGCACCTCCGTTTAATGTTACCGTGGCATTGTCTTTGTCTGTCGGGTTTATGCCTGCTGCTAAGTCCTTCCATATTGAGCCGTCGTAATAGTAAAACGTATCAACACTTGTGGCGTAAATCAAAGTGCCTGCCTGTGGTGCGATGAAGTCCCATGAGTTGTAATTACGCCCGTAACTGTCAACCGTTAAATAGCTTACTATCGAATTAGTTGTCGCACCGCCAAACTCTGCTGAACTTCCAACGCCCGTGTAAATGTACCTATCCCCGTCACTTGGTGCGCTACTCGCTACACTTGTAAACCCAATAACGGGTTCTTGGTAGTATTTAAACTGCCATTCTAGTTCTGCGTGTACGTTCCTAACGGGGTAGCTTTCACGCCCTGCCAACGTATAGCCTTTAGGGTAGTGTAGTTCCCCTTCAACTAGGTCTTTGTGGTCGTTTAATAAGATTGTCCGTACTGGTGGTATAACTGGCATCTTATCTGTTTTTGTCTAGGAAAACTTGTGAATTGCTATCACCCAAGTACAAACCGAAACCGCCACTTATTTTATCAGTACAACTATACAAAGGGTATGAATTAGCGTTTTCTCTTAAAAAGTCTTTTGCATACTTTACTAAACTTTCGGCTGCCGATAATACCGCATTCGTGCTCAAAGATACTTGCGCTTCGGTTGGGTTTTGCCCAAATTCGGGTAAGGTTTGTAGGATACCGTTTGCCGCTGGTTCTGCCCTTCGTATTGCAAGCCCACTATACATAGCGTAATGCGCTATAATCGGTTGTAGGTAGTCTTGCATGAACTCTTTGTTTGCTACTGTTAGCGTGTCTGTATTGTACTGACTTAGCAACTCGTTGTAAAAGCTTGCACCTAAAAACGGTCTGATATACTGAACGTAAACAATCGGCAACCTACTTGTAAAAAATGCTGGGTCGTCTGACTTGTTTGGGAAGTATGCAAGTATCTGTTTAACCGTTATCATACCGTAGGGGTTAAAGGTGGCAAAATACTGTTTATTTGTTCCGCATTGAGATTAAACGCCACCGTCAACATACCACGCTTACTAGCATCGCTTAGGTTAACATCGCTTACAATGTCTTTCATCGCTGTTAAACCACCTACCCCGATTATTTCGGCTAGTGTTTTGGTTTGCCCTTGCTCTGTTTCTAAAGGTTCGTAGCCTAACTCCTCTCTAATCTCGTTTATGCTAAGGATATTGGATAGGTCAATGTTATTGAGCAACGATATAGGGCTGTTATTCGCTATCTCTAAAGTGTATTCTCCAAACCCTGCGTACTCTAATATAGTGTCCCACGTCTTTAAAACTGACGATTGATAACCCTCTATTACATTTTTGTAAAACAGTTCAAAAATGGTCTTTAACTCGCTCGCCTGTCCTAAGCTGCCAGCGGTTGCCATTAGTATGCTAGGGTGTAATCTATGTGCTCTTAAAACGCTTTCGGTTGCTAACGTACTTAGGCTTTCAAAGATACCTTCGGGCGCATCGTTAAACAATTCGATTATCGGGGCTGCTTCCTTTTGGTCAACTATGCTGATAACCATTGAACTGTTATTCCCCTCGCCTGTAAACCTATTCTGCACCTCGTTTACGTAATCTTCGGGGTCTTTACCTTCGGGCGGTCTGCCTATCAAGGTCATTGAGCCACTTGGTCTGAATTGGTTTTCTATCCTCGAATGGTTGTAAGTAGGTATCGCATAGCTTATATCTGCCCACCGTTTAAACTCTAAAGTAAAGTAGTCGGGTATAGCGTAGTAATACGTTCCCGTTTCGTAGGTGGTGCTGTAAATAACTGATTTTGCGTAGTCCTGCCCGTCAAACAACGGCAACCGTTCCGCAAAGTCCATTAGCTTTTTCTGCTCGTACTTAACTAGGTCGGTAGTCCATCTATAACTTAGGTAACACTCCTTTAGTTTGTTCTCGATTGGCTTGCCTAACCTAAACGTACTTATATCTTCGTGCGTTACCGATAATTCTTCTCTAATAACTTGTTGTTCTTCACCTTCGCCAACCGTTTGCAAGGTAATTGCTACCGTGTGCATACGGGTCATTATCTCATCGAACAACATTTTTTGGATAACATCTTCCGCACTTTCGTTTTTGTCGTTTACCTTAGCTAAAAACGCCTCTAATGCTTCGTTTTTTACGTATTGCTCACCGTCTTTACGCTTGATTATTACCCCATCACCACAAGCGATAACGTGCTTAATCAAGATACAAGCCTTATGCATTGCGCTACGGTCTTTTATCTGTATCAACGTGGTCATGAACCCGTTGCCATCTTCCTTGTAATACGGTACTATCGGTAATTTGTCGTCAAAAGCCGCCACCGTTGGCATTACGCTTGTATTATTGTACCGAGATAACGCTAATATCTGCGGCATTTTGGCTTGTACTGATGGAGTGCGTCTATTTCGTGCCATACTGTTACAAATATAACTAAATAGCCCCACAAATTGCAGGGCTATTTTAGATTGGTCTAAAAATATTTTTAGCCTTAGCTAATAACCACTGGCGAACCGCTTACAAGTATCGTTCCCTCGAAATTATAAGGTAGTTCAACTTGTTGTCCTGTGAAGGTCAAAGTGTATTGGTTCGGGTCGCCCAATCCTGCACCTACTGTGGTGTTTACTTGTGTACGCAGTGCGCCCTTTTCTTCAACTCGGTCGTCCCATCCATACACAAATGCGTTACCTTCGTTAGTTACCGCAATTACAACCACCTTGCAACACTCTTTAAGTGCGTTAAGTTGGGCTGATTTGGTTTTGTCAATCTTAGGTACGGTCAAAGTCAATGAAGTGTTTACGAAATTCGGGCCATTATCGCTAAGTTCGTTAGTAGCTTCCAAAGCTATTGTATAGTCTTTGCTGCCAATCTCATGCCATTGGTCTGCTACTGCGGTACTAGCCATTGTTACGGCATCGTACAAGTGCAGCGCACCTTTAGTGAATGACACCACGCTATCACGGCTGGCAACGTATAGGTTTTTGAACCCACCTACTGCGGACTCATCCGCACATAGTATTGTAATACTCGCTGTTAAGCACATATCTAATGTTTTTTAAAAGGGGGCTATTACACCCCCCTTATTATTTAATTAACCACGACCGTAAACAATCAACTCGCTGTGAGTGTAATTTACACCCAAATCAAAGTTTGCTTTGAAGTAGTATTTTTCCTCAAGTTCGTCAAAGAACAATTTAGCATCGCTGCCAGGATTGGCAATGTCAGTACCAACGTGCAAGTTCTCAAGGTTACCAAAGAACATACGTTTTTCGTTAGCCAAAGAATAGTCGTTGATAGTTACCGCCCATGTTGTTTCTTCGATAACAGGTATGCCACGGTAAGTAAGTGCGCCACCGTTAGACAAACGAGTCAAACCGTAATCGGTGTTGCTGTTTTCAAACGTGCTCAAAATGTTGTAGTACATTTGAGGCGTAACGTGGATAGCTGGAGTGCCTGTTTGACGGATAAGCTGTCCTGTTTCGCTTTCGTAAGCGGTTTTCAAGGCTTCAACACCGTAGTTACCAGTTGAACCGATAGAGATTTTAGATACATTGGCATCAGCTTCAAAACGTGGAAACCAACCTTGTATCTTGCTCAAAAATGCGGTGGTAGCTAGTGATGTGTTACCGAACCAAGCCAAAGCAAAGGTATCGTTAACCAAAGCACGTTGGTAGTTTTCAACGATGTAAGGCACGATAATAGTACCACTCAAATCGGTAACGGCTGTACCTTTTTTAAGTTCTTTCTTGAACACGGTGTCATAAAAAGTAGCTGCACATTGCTCTACGTTGATTGCCAACGGCTCGGTGCTCAATACTACTTCTGACAATGCAAAAGTACCAACTGGATTAAATCCGCAAGTTGATTTCTTTTGTACTATGCCTTTCATTTCTGAACCTACATAAACGGTCTTTGACTTGTTAACCAACGGGTCAACATCATAACCGCCATTAAATAACCCGTTTGATACGAGTGCTGGAGTAAGGAATACTTCTGCAAAGTATTCACTAGTCCATGTTGATACGATTGTAATTGCGCTTGCCATAATTTTAGCTTTTTCTTTTTCTTGTTAGTTAATTTTGATATTTTTCTTAGCCATTACAGAACGGAAGTGATTAGAAACCACATCAATACCGTTTTGCACTTTAACCGTTTTGTCCAATGATGGGTCGGCTGCTGGTGCTTTAGCTGCAATCGTTTGGGCTACCCTACGGGCTACTGGTGCGGCTGCTGCTACTGGTGCTGGTGCGCCTTGTGCTTTGATTGCGGCAACTTCGTCAACAAGGGCTTTGATTTGTTCAGCAAGCATGATAAATGCCGCTTCCATTTCGTCGGTCTTAGGCTTCATGGCTTCAACTTCCAACTCTTTTAGTTCGGTAATTTTACCGCCCTCTGTAACAACAACGGTATAACCGTCGCTCAAAATGTGTTCACCGTTTGGTGCTGGCACTTCGCCATCTTCTGTTAATACGGCTACCAAATCGCCAATAGCGATAGTTTCACCAAATGACTCAATACGGATTTTAGTGCCGTCTTCAAGTTCACCGTCAATCAATTTCGATTGAATGCCTTGGATTGTGTTTTTCAACTTTGTGAATAGACTCATGTCTGCGTTTTTGAATAGATTAATAAAATTTGTTATTGTGTTTGATTTTTCGATTGCCCAATTTACTCCGCTTGTACCGCCCCACATTAGCCAAGCTACATAGCCTTTATCCTTCCACGGCTCGTCTTTGAATTCGGGGGATACCTCGCTGTTTTGCTTGTGGCGGTTAAATGATGCCATACGCTTTACCGTGTCATCGCTTATTGGCTCTTTGTTGGCTAACTGCCTAGCACGTGCTAGTCCTACCTCTGTGCCTGCTTCGACTATGTCCCTGCCGTATTCCTCAATCCAATCCAATGCCTTGCGTGCGTTGTTGCTTGCGCTTTCGGGGTAATCAGTGAAAGTCCTATCTTCGATAAGCAAACGCCATTCGGCTATTTGGTCAACCGCTTTCGCTGCTATTCTTACTTGCGTGTTAATGCCTTTTACAAAACCCAACTCCATCGCACCCTCCGCATCCATAAATGTTTCGGCTTTCATTAGAGCACGAACCCTATTTATCTCTAAACCTGTATGTACGTTGTAGATAGATGCTAAACGTGCGTTCATTGTTTCCAATATCACAAGTTCGCCCGTGTTGGGGTCGTATTCTGGATAGTAAGCATCGTGTATTAGGAAACCGCTATTCTCGCCAATCTTTGCGTTGCAAGCCAATGCGATAACGGTGGCGGCACTTGCAGCCATGCCTACTATATTCGCTTCAAACTTGTAATTCTTACCGCTAGGGGTCTGCAAATAGTCGTAAATAGAAAAGGCATCAACTAAGCTGCCACCGTTGCTATTAATGTTTATAGTTATTGGAAGTGAATAGCCATAGGCTTGCAATTGCTCAATGAACATCTTACTAGTGATGTCACTGCCAATATCGCCCATAACGTTTATTACACGTTCCATACTACGAAATTGAGAATAGAACGGCTTATAGTGTGGGCAAAATGAATATTATCTAACGGTGCGCCTTACGGTGCTTTCGTCAATACCAAATTTGTTAGCGGTGGTTAGTACCGCATCTTTGATGGTGTGGGTAATCGGCAACAAAGCCCGATAATAAGCCTTGATAGCCTTTACCCTTGTTTCCTTCGATAATAGCCCTTTTTCGGCTAACTCAATTAGTTCCTTATCTGTTGCCATGCTCTGTTATGTACGCCCTCCAAAATTTGATAATATCAACCATGCAACTTGGGCAGCTTGTGTTTTTAGGGTACTTAAACCCCATTGCCTTGTAAGCTACGTAAGCCGTGTTCAGTTCGGCTGCATTCCAACTGTCTTTAAACACAAACCCCCGTAATTGCTCTACCACTTCCCTACTGGGCAACTGCTGAATTTCCATGCTATCTTGGTTTTTAAAAAACACCTGCACTCATTACATTGTGGAAACAAATTTACGATTGGTACTACGTACTCTTTGTGCTCGCACTTATCGCATATCTTTTCTCGAATAGCCTTTGTCCTGTTATCTGTTTTAACCTCCAATGCTCGTTTGGTTTTGGATTTGAATAATAGATGTTTGTTGGCTTGTGGTGTCCACTACGTTGTTCAATACTTGGATAGGTGGCATTTCAAACGTAAAGCCCGAACCAAAACTTTGCTCACTAGCTGCAAGGCTCGCCCCTGCTGCGCTAAACACGGGTGCTACAATACCGCCTGTTTCAAACTTTTTGCCGCCTGTCATGTAGTTCATTTGGCTTATAGCCCGTACAAAGTCGGGGCGTTTCTGAATGCCTTTGTTAACGATTATCTCGCCCCCTTCGGCTTCCATTAGCCTACCCCCTGCGGAAAACTTTACGCCGCCTTGTGAGTGTGAGTTGCCTGTGATAAACCCACCGTCCATTGGTATCTCACCACCTAAAGCGAACTTAGCTGAATTAACCGCTGCGGTTGCGCTTACTATACCAGCTAGTACCGCTGCGATACCGCTTGCAATAGCTGGTAAGTTGGCAGGAAATACTAACCCTGCACCAGCGGCTACTGCTGCTGCAATACCTTTAGCTGTGTCCAATGCAATCTGAACTAAAGCAAAACGCTTTTGGCTTTCTGCATTTTTCTTACGTTCTGCGTTTGCCCTTTCTTCTGCTTTTTTATTTATCTCGGCTATCTTTAAAGCCTTTTGCTCCTCGCTTAGTGTGCTGTTTTGAATAGCTGCTATTTGCGCTTCACGTTCTTTGTTGATACGGGCGATATTCTGCTCTGTTTCTTGGTCTTTAAGTGCTGCTAACGCATCAACACCAGCCTGCGCTATCTCAAATACTGCTTGCGTTTGCGCTACGTTACTCTCTAATTCTGCCTGCCGTTCCGCTTCTAGTTCTTCGGGGGTTTTCCTTATCTGCGGTACATCCGCTGTTGATGGCGTTAGGTTTCCTATTTCTTCATTTATAATATTGTTTAACGCATCGGGCTTATTTACAGTCGGGTTTCTAACACCTATTGTAGTGGGTCCGCTAGTTAGTTCCTGTTCGTCTTTATTGGTCTTGTTGATTATCTCTAAGTACCTTTGCGAGTAAACCTCAAGCAATCTTAATTTATCTTCGTTGCTTGCATCAAGGGCTTCAATCCTTTTTTTCTCGGCTGTAAAATCTATTTCAGCTATTTTGCGAACCTTATCAAACTCATTGGTAATTTCCGCTAACGATTGCTCTTGTTGCAATTTTAGCAACTCGTTATCTATATCTTGTTGTACCTTTAGCCTGTTTTTATTGAATTCTTTTTGGCTTGCTATCCTATTATTCTCGATAACCGTTATTTCGGTATTTAGTTTATCAAGTTCAATACCTATTTCCCTTAGTCTTTTTGTTTCTTCTTCTGTATTGGCATTGATTAACCCTTTGATTTTTATCAAGGCTTCGGTACGCTTCAACTCCTCTTGTAATGACAATTGGATTTGCTTGCGCTTTTCAATTTCCAAATCGGTTACATCTTTGCCTAAAGACTGTTGTATTGCTATTTCTTTGTCAATAGCCCGTATCTTATCTTCAACGGCTTGCTCAAATGCCAGCTTATCCGCATTGTACCTTTTTAACGCATCTTCGCTTAGTTTCTTAGCCTCGGCATCGGCTTTGAAGGTGGTTATACCAATAGCATCGCTAAGGTTCTTAACGCCTTGTACTACTCCATTAATAACCGCTCCAATCGCTTCAAACGCTTGCCCGATTATCTTTACTTTGTCTTTAAGCGCAAACAACGCTATGCCAACGGCTGCCACTACTGCGGCAAATAAAAATATAGGGTTTGATAATAGTACCTTGCCGAATGCGGTAAACGAACTAGCCGCACCCTTTAACCCGTCTTTTAAGCTATTAAAAGTCAAGCCCTTTAAGGTTGTGCCTAATTGCGCTATACGTTCATTAGCTTGCTTAAAATCAAGGTTACCTAACGATTGCCCAACTCCGCCTAATTGTTCTCTAAACTTTTCAAACGCTGTGCCTTTTTCTTGTTTGATAGCTTCGTTTGCATCGTCTATTTTGTCTTGTAATTTACCAGCTTCAGCGGTTAATCGTTTAAAGTCTTCAGTACCCTCACCAGCTACGGCTGCCGCTTCCTTTAATGCCCTTAGTTTGCTTTTAAGGCTATCTGCTGATGCACCTGCTTCGTTTTCGGTTTGGGTTAATGCTTTTAATTGATTGTCAACTTCCTTTTCGGATTTCGCTAATATCTGATACTCTTCTGCAAGGGCTTGTATAGCAGCTTCGTTGGCTACAAACACTGCGTTATTTTCTTGACCGCTTTTACGGGCTGCCGCTTGCGCTTGTAATAGTTGTTTTAGGCTTGTTTCTAATTCGCCTAAAGCCTCCTTATAGTTACCTACGTTACGGCTTGTGTTGCCTACTGCGCTTTCGAGTTTCTTTAGTTCATCGCTAATCGCTTTGGCTTGGTTTTGTACGTCTTTGCCTTTTGCGCTTTCACGTTCCGCCCTTGTTAAATTGTTGTATTCTTTGGTTAGGTTCGACAATTGCGCCCGTAAGGAAACAATACTGCCCTCATTTTCGTTTAGTACTTTGGCTTCGTTTTGCGTTTCTCGAATTAGGTCGCCTTTGGCTTTAGTTAGGTTGCGTTGTTGAACTATGTTCCTACCAAGCTCATCGGTTAAATCTCTGTATTTAGCCGTACCTTGGTCATTCAACTCTGTTAGGTTGACTAAATCCGCCCTATTCTTTTTGATAGTTTGGTTGAGAGTCGTTAACTCGTTATCAACCTTACCAATTGCAGCGGCTTGGGCTTCAAGTCCGTCAAAGTTAATCCGATATACTAGTGTTTTTTCAGCCATTTCCCAATAAGTGTATTGTTTCGTAATTACCCCCAATCGTTGCGTAAACGTCTTGTATCGTGCTGTTTACTATTGTCCTTACCGTGCCCCCGTGTACTTTGAATACCCCTGCTGGCGTTAGCTGTAAACCGTTGTATCTACTGTCATCACTTTCACCTATGCCGATAATCCATACGCTATCGTTGCCAAAATTATAGTTTCCGAAAATATGCTGATTGCTTGCGGTTTGAATGTTGCCGTTACCTAACACCGTACCGCCACCACGAATAATACCCACGTTACCACTTCCATTAAAGCCTACTAACGATTCAAAGGACTGTTTGCCCCCTGCGGTTAACGTGCCGCCACCTATTGCGCTTAATTGTCTTGTACCGCCTTGTATGGTGGGTATCTCTGTTACTATCGGTCTATCAAACGGCAAAGTATCAAACGCTTTTACTAACTCGTAAATAGTGGTTTTGTTTTTGTTCGGGGTGAAGTCAATAACTTGGTTCACATAATACCACCCTTGTAAGTTAACGTGCTCTAAATAAATAGGCTTGAATAAATCAAGGTTTCTAAAGTCTAAGCCTGTTATCTGAAAGTATGCTTTATGTACTCGCCTGTCGCTTATTACGGCTACATCTCCATTATAGTAAGTCCTAACTAATCCGTTGCGGTTCGTGCTGTCATTGTACAATAGATTAACACTAACAGGGGCTACCGTGTCGGGGTCAATCATAAAACAACTAGGCATAGTGGTTAAGATGCTATTAATCCATTTCCAACTAGCTTTAACGCCCCCCGATTGAAATACCTCTACATAGCCTTTGTAGTAAAGTATTCTAGGTAAGAAATCAAAAGACTTAGGGGGGCTTGGTGCGTTCACGTTCCACATAACAGGGATAGGGCAACCGCTTGGACTCCACGGGTGCACGTTATAACTTACCGTGGCTGCAAAGAATTTAGTACCTAAGTTAGTAACACCGTCTTTAAAGTTGCTGCCTAAATCGTACAAGGCACTACCAAAAACACTGCCTTGCTCTTGGTTGTAATTTTGCTGCCACTTATCGTTGCTGTCCGTTGCGTACTGAAATTGTAAATTACGGTTGTAAGATTGGATTATATCGG
>Ga0247723_1000164_pt1 | contig 41746 bp, 45 predicted proteins | sample MSEWelMarce5H_FC_FD_189079 | JGI IMG/M metagenome (GOLD analysis project Ga0247723, IMG submission 189079) | Subsurface sediment microbial communities from gas well in West Virginia, United States - MSEEL Well Study Marcellus 5H_FC | ecosystem: Environmental > Terrestrial > Deep subsurface >... | reverse complement strand
CAACCCAAACTGCGGATGATGTCATCAGCCAACCAAGAGCGCGAAGCAACCTATGTAACTAAACTGATTGCGATCATCACAACCAATACAAAGCTTCGTGAGTTGATGTCTACATTCAAGGGCGATACAAATGCAGAAGAGATGCGTATCCTTGAGCCAACCATTCACAAACCTATGGTTCCCGGGTATGAGCTAACGGATGAGCGTGGCTTGTTAATGTTTGAATCATTGAAAACCCATCACGGTCACGCCGGGCCGCTGTACATACCAGAGTTGTTTAAGATAGGCGTACCTGAACTGCGTAAACGCCTCAAGACAGAATACCTGTCTGTTGGTGAGCAGTATTCAAAGAACGCAGAATATCGTTTTCTGTCTAATCTAATTAGTACAACACGCATTGCAGGGAAGATCACTAATAACATGGGTCTGACTGAGTTTGATCTTGACCGCATCTTTACAGTTGTAGGTGAAGGCTTCATCCGGTTGATCGATGGCAGAGCAGAGGACGATGAGTCCAAAGCAGAGAGCGTACTTGGTGACTTCATCAATAAGAACATTCAGAATGCATTGGTGTTCCGTAACGGCAAGCATGTCATGGAGCCTCGCAATGCGCTGAGCATTACTGCCGATGTGGATGAAGGTGTGATTTGGTTATCTACCAGCGCAGTCAAAGAATATCTACGTCAGAATAAACTTAGCCCAACTTGGTTTGAAGGTGAGCTTGAGCGTAGAGGCATCTTGAAAGAGAAGTCACGCAAGCAGATGGCGGCAGGATGGAAAGCGGCATTTGGTTCTACCAATGTGCAAGCCTACAAAGTTGTAATGGACATTAGTCAGATATTCAAAGATGACGAAGACACCACCGCCACCACAACCACCGAATGAGCCTGAGTGGTTATTTCCCTTTCACTCCTTGCGAGTGGGGGATAGCTTCTTTGTGCCTACGATGCGCCCTGCGTACATGCTTTTTATAATAGACACTACCTCCAAAAAAGCGGGTGTCAGAGTGAAAACATTTGTAACAACCAAGGACGGTGTCCTTGGTGTACGGGCATGGCGCATGCGTTAGGGCTTAATATCGAAGGCTTCGAACGCATCAATCATGTGGCGCTTCTCAAAGTTCTGCATCTGCACAATGTTCTTTAGCGCATCGTTGCGGTCTCTAGGAGAGAGGTCAGGCATCTTACGTATAGCGTTGGCTTCTTCTCGGTACTCTTTCAAGCGACCATTGACACCCTCGTTATACATCTTGACAAGATACTCATCCAATGGATTAGCCTCAACATACTTTCCATACTGTTCTGGGTTGGATTCAAACATTTTAAGTTTACGTTCCATATCTTTGATCTGCTTTTCAATATTTGAGAATTGTTTAGCGTCAAAGTTTGAGGCAGAACCAAAGAAGCTATCAAACAAAATTGTATCTGTCTTAGGATTGAATGCTTTCTCTCCAGCCGCAAGTAGGCTCAAGTTCATGCCTGTTTGCGCAAGTCGCATTGGCCCATCAGCGTAGTTATTGGCAAAGAAGTACAACGTATTAGGACTCCAGTCTATAGCACCGTTTGTAACATCCGCAAGAGTACGGGCGGCTGATTTATACAACTCAGGAATGTTATCGCCACCTGTGTACGCATCGCCCACACGGGTCTGACGGTTGTTGTAAATCTCACGACCCAAAGCGTCAATGTTCATCTGCCATTCAAACAGAGGACGAGCCGCAGATGGCAGCGCAGAGTCCATCAACCATGCGGGGAAGTTATCAAACATGTTGATACGCGAGACTGGCAACGGCAGGAACGAGTCCATCATCACAGACAATGTGTTGCTGAAGCCTTCTTTAATAGACGCTTGTCCAGTAGCTACAGCGGCAATCTGTGCGCCACTAGCCGCAAATGCGCCCAAACCAAAGCCCCAAGGAATTTGAATTGGAGTTTCTAAGCCGGGAATATGGAATCGCGCATAACGTGCCCAACGGTTAATGTCGTCAGTCTTAGTGCGGTTACGCCCCATGTCATCATCGTCTGACAATGCCATAGACAACAAATACATGCCAACACCAAAACCAGCCAAACTCAATGTCATAGCTCTAGCGGCCTTGCGTTGTTTCTCATGGCTCTTACGGAATTCGGCAACTGCCTTTTCATCTTTGCGTACTTCAGGAGGCAAGTCCAAGATTGCATCATCTGTACTGCGAAGCATTGGCCCTAATGTTTCAATAGCACGTACTGCACCTGTAGCAGCAGGTCTAAAGAACATAAACATTGCACCAGCACCACGTCCCCACTCACCAACTTGCTCAAAGTTTGCGAGGTTTTTTACATACGCAGCCGCGCGAGTTTTAGCGGCTTCATCAGACAACTTGTCTTCACGCAACAACTTATTACGGGTAATGCGGTAAGCGGCAGTGCGGCTAGACAATTCAAACATGTCAGCATACACATCAAAGAAACCATTCATAGCGGCTAATGCTTTTTTCGGTTTGCTTGAATTAAGGTCTTTTTGCAAGTTCTGAAATGTGCCTTTAGCAGACAAACCTTGTAAGTAGGAAACCATGCCGCCTTCTTTAATGTATTCCACGACATCTTTGGAAAAGCCTGATTTGTCTTTTGCAACAAACGCATTGAGTTCAGCAGTCTTACCTGCGTTATACAGACTAGCAATCTTCCATGTCTTGTACATGCCGCCATTCACAACTTGTGATGTAACAGCGCCAATGTATTGCGCAGCGGTTGCTGCATCCATATCTGTACCAATCGTAAATGCATTGGTCAACATATCACGGAAGTAGTTCATTGGCGCAAAAGCCACGTTATAACGAGTGTGGAATTGACCCACAGTGCTAGTAACTTGATTAAGCATATCAATCAAAGGATTGGTTTGTTGGTATGCGCGACGGATGGCATTGCGTTCAGCTTCGCTGTACACCTGCAACACATCAATGCTGCCGTTCTCGTTGTAATGGAAGATGGTAGTTTTACCAGCCAACTCACCTAGATCAATCTTGTTACGGTCAGCAAACTCAATTGGCTTGCCATTCAGACCTTTAACTTCATTGACTGAACCCATCAACAACTTCTGATCAATGGCATTCTTAATTGCCAGCGTCAAGTCTTTGCGCCCAGCACGCATCGCAGCGCGTGTGGCATCGCTCATGATCTGCGTTAATGAATTATCTGACCATGACTCACGGCCTTCAAACTCACTTTGAAAGTCTTGCAGTTTTTCTGCAAAGCGCTTGTCTGTTTTAAGAATATCAAAGTCAAGCATTCCATCTTGACTACCTGATATTTCCTTGCCTTTGAATGGGATGTAGTGATCCCAACCGTAGAAGTCTACGACGCTCTGCACAGGCTTAGACCAATAGTTAGCCTTTTTGTTTAGCTCGGCTGTCACATCGTTCATGGCCTTCATTGCAGTAATTACTGCATCAGCCTTCTTGTTGCCATTAAACTTATCACGAATAGCTTTTGCTTCATCAGGATACAGATTACCAATCACGTTGTAGTCTGAGCCATTCATATCAATGGTCTTGTAACCAGCGGGGCTATAACCTGAAGCTTCGGCAAACTGCGCAACAACCGCATCCAACTCTTTACGCAAGCGTTTTATTTCACTCTTGGTTAACTTACCAGACTCAACGGCATCTAGTACGTCTTTACGGAAGTTAGCTGGGTTAATTGTGCGAGTATTAGATTGCGCATCTGTAAATTGCACATCTGAGTTCTTCAAAGGTACATTACGCAAAAATTTAATTGCGCGACGCTCTGGCTCATGCAGCGCCATGAAGTATGTATGCAACTGCTTTAGCGCCAAATTAGAATCAACCTTGGCGGCTTTTGCGTATTCACCAATAGCTTCTTGCAATTTAGTGGCTGGTGTATTAACCATCGTCAGATACAAATCTTTAGCACGCGCCGCAGACAATGTGATCTGTGTATAGATGTTGTTTAGATCAGGGCCAGCATCAATTGTTTTCTTTGCGCGTTGCAATGCATCTTCCCATACCTTGATGGGATAACGGCTATTTGCAAAGATGGTAGCAAGTCTACGTACGCCCGCAGTACTGGTTATAAAGTCACGAACTTTATGCGCGCTCTTTTCATCAGGCAGTTTTTGCTCTGCAATGATCTCGTCAGGAGAACGTTGCGTAGTTTTCTTTGGCGCTTTTTGCGTAGTAGGTTTAGCAGTAGTACTTTTTGATGTAGCGGGTAACTCTGTCCTAATTCCCCCCAACCCAGCGAGGCGCTCAATACCACCTTCGGGTGCAGCAAGAATTGCTTGAACCATTTCTGCGGCTTCCAAAAGCAAATTGCCTTTGTATCCGGGCTCCCTCAATACATCGCGTTTTAAATTTGCAACACCACGCTGTATAACTAATTCCCCTTCATATGTAGGAATGTCAGCGGCTTTTCTTTCTTCTTCTGGGTTGTCAAATAAAGTTTCAGGTGCAAGTGCTTCTTCACTTTCCTTAGAAAGTGTTTTTACTTTAGAGTCTTCAAGTTCTTCAATTTCTTTTTCATAGCGCTGCATAGTGCTTAATACGCGCTCTTCGTCTGATACTTTTAAATCTTCTAATTTGGTGTAAAGCTCTTCAATCCTTGCATCAATACGCGCATTGAATTCATCAATGTTTTCATCGCTATTAGGTATAAGCTTTTTCTGTTTGATCTCTCTATCAGCAAGTTCTTTTTTAGTAATTGGCTCAGTTCTACGTGTCAACCTAGACGTTTCAGTAGGCATGAGTACGCGAGTAGCTTTAGAGCCGGGCGTAAACAACTTGTACATGTACGCCAGAGTACCTGTGTAGTACCCAAACAACGTGTCCATGAATGTGTCGTAACCTGATTCTCCACGATCTGTTTTACGTTCTTCTTGAAGTTCTAATGATTGTTCTTCTGTTTTTGCCGTAGCAGATGCTAGACTGGCTACTTGAATTTTAGATAATTCAAATTGAAAATCCATGTCAGTTTGTGAATAAGCCACAAACTCATACAGGTCAGTAAATGCAGGTTCAAACTCTGGCCTGTTGCCAAGTACTTCTTTAGCCTTAGATGCAATTTGAATCAAACGTTTTACAGATTCGCGTGAACGAGCCGTAAGCTTACTTGCATCAGTAAAGTATTGGTGAATAATTTTTACAGTCGCTGCGTGCAACAACTCATGCAGAATGGTTGCTTCATCTAATCCATTAGGGCCAACATAAATTGTGTTTGTGCTGGCTTTATACACAGCAAGTTGGTCATAGATTAAATTTTCATCATATACAACGTTGACTTTAAAGTTATCAATGTTGCTCAACGTTCCAGCAAGTGCGCGAAATACGCCCATTGCAATTGAATCACGGATTGGAAGTTTTCTATCTTTAAATATTGGCCGATAATAAGCCGAAGTAAATTTTCCGGTTTTTTTATTTGTACGCGCCGCAACTGTTTTTACACCAGTTAAAACAGAAACTATTTTTTCTTTTACTGCTAAACCGTTACCTTTTTCGTTGAGGTAATTTAATACGGTTTTGATGTCGCCTTCGTACAGTGCTTTAACAATATCAGCAGGCAATATGTCGCCCTTACCAGAAGGTTGCGATGCGCGGGCACGTTCTGCGGCAGCTTGCATTTGTTGCAATGCACGGCGCTCTGCGTCTTGCAATAATTCTCTAGAAGATTCTTCTAACTTTTCTTTTTGAATTTGATTTTTTACGGCGCGAAATGCCATGTCCAATTCAAGTGGAGAATCTACTTTGTTAATTGAAGCATAAAGTTTTTTGCTTTCATCTGACAACGAAGACCAATCAGGAAAAGAATAGGCTAATCCAGTTTTTTTACCAAACGTACTGCGTTCACGATTGTAAATACGCTTTGATTTATTTTCGCCTTCAAAAGTTTCTGACTTTGATCCAGCGCGATAGATAGCTAATTTTTCTGCGGCTTTAACGTGTTCTTCAGGTTTGCCTCTACCGGGACGAGTTATGTTTTCTTCAAAATAAACTCTACGCTCATCATCAGTCAATTGTTTATATGCAGGCAAAATTGCTTCGTCTTCTCCTAACCCTGTGTTGTATGCTTGACGAGCTTTTTCGTATTCTTCTATTTGAAGATCAGGCGGAATGTAAGGAGTTACCTTGCCTAATTGTTGTTTGGCAATAGTTTGTGAACTAACTTCAGACAGTGGTTTTTCACTGATATTAGTTTCAGGGTCTGTGCCACGCGCTTGTTCAAACTCGGCAGTATTTAAAAGTACTTCTGTAATACGCCCTTTTAAATCTTGAGAAGATTCGCCCTCGTTGCGTTTTAACCCGTATTGCTCAGCTATTGCATCTACTTTATCATCGCGTGCAATTTGTTCGTTGGTGCGACGTGTAGCAGGAAGCCCATCATCTCCAAAAAGACTATTAAGCTCATCTAGCTTTTGTTGCGCAGCAGTTTTTACAACGGGGGCTGCTGGTGGTTTTTGTCCTTGCGCTTCTGTTTGCTTGGTTTCAGCGGTTTGAGTGCCACTTGTAGTTCCTTGAGGTGGTAAAGATTTAATAAACGTATCAATATTGGTGGCTATTTCAGGTGATCTAGAGTATTTAGTAATAAGTTCAGCGGCAGTTGCGCCAGCAGCATATTCATCTGCAATAATGCGCGACACAACAGGACTTAACAACGTAGCAGGATCTACTGGAGCCTGCTGTCCTGCTGCTCCCGTATCAAGCCCTCCAGCATCTTGTCCAGTACTATCCACTCCGCCTCGTTCAGGTGCTCCAGTTCCTTCGGCGGGGGGTACATTATTATTTGGTGGTATAGATACTCCAGCGCCATCTCCACCTGTTCCTTGGTCAGATTTTGTAACATACGTTTCTCCAGCCGCAATTCTTTTGGCAAGCGCTTCCCGCATAGATGTGATTTCAGCAGCAACTTGTTCATTTCTAACTATTTGATTTGTAGGGTTTTCATTTCTAGCTTGTTTATCTTTAATTTTTTGTTGCCGAATATCATAGTCTTGTTGCTGTGCAGCAATGATCTGTTCAAGCTCTTCTAATGAACCTTTGGGCGCAGTAATAGTTATACCTTCTGGCGCTTTAAATTCAGGAGGCGGGCGCTTACCAGCGGCAAGTAACTCCTCAAGCGTGCGTTCTTTTTCTTCTTCAATTGGTGCAGGAGGCGGAGGCGTTACGGTAGAGGTTTGTTGCTGTTGATCAGCAGGTACTTCAGGCGCAGCACCGCCACGTCCACCAATAGCTCCAGTCACACCGCCCAGACCCACCGCGCCAAGAGCCGCTTGACCAGCGGTTGCGCCCAGTCCTTGTGTAAGGCTTTGATCTGGTTTGACTTCACGCAAGGCAAGGTTTTGTGTAAATCTGCCGCCTGTTTCTTCCAGTATCTCGCTTGGCAGTTCTTTGAGTGCGCCAGTGCCAGCACCCATGATGATGCCTTTGCCTGTTGACCCACCTGCCAACACACGCTCCAAGGCTTGACCCCCGGGTAAATACCTATTGGCAATAAGAGACAAAGCCGCGCCCGATACACCAGAAGCCCTTGCCAGATTGATAGCGGCTTGTCCAGCTTGTTCAGGAGTTGCGCCCTTGCTAACAAGTTCTTTGACTACTTCATCGTAAGTGCCAGCACCAATGTCCGCGCCTTGCTGCACTGCACCCGTACCAATAGCGGCAGTAGTACCTGCACGGATAGCCTCACGCTGGGCCACTTTCTCTGCGGCTTCTTTAGAGATTTGTCTAGCAGCTGCTTTTGCCAATACGTTACCGGATGTAGCTGCGGCAGTAGCGCCACCTGTCAAAGCGGCAGGGATTATTTGCGGCAGTTGTTCTGCAAGGAATGTAGACAGTAGGGCTGGATCAGAAATAGTCTGACCAATAGCTGTTTTGAATGCCTGTAGCTGACCTTGCTTTTCAGCGTTCTGCATAGCCACATCGCGTGCGGCTTCACGGGCAAGCAAGCCTTTGGATTTGAGTCCTTTGGCGTATTCTTCAATGTCTTGACCAGCGCCCAAAGCGCCTGTCTTAGAAAAGTCTCCAGTAGCTAAGCCATAGAGTTGACCGGGCAACTGGACAAGCGAACCAATACCGCCAAGACCTGCCGCGCCTATGTCGCTAAACGCTTCGCCATAGGTACGCTCTTTAGATGCAACGGGTTCTTTTGCTGCTCTTGAATGGGTGATGTTAGCCCACTGCCAAGCAGTGTTGGAATCTGGTGCATCTACTTCGTAGGTTTTGTTTCCAACATCAACTTGATATGTAGGCATGTTATGGCTTCTTCACTTCTCTAACGGCTCCGGGTGGTGGCGCACTAGCAGGCAGTGTACTGATTCCCCCGCCACCAAGAATTTGAGTTGCTAATTCTGTTTGACGAATTTTTAAATTAGCCAAATCAGTTGTTAGTTTACTCATTTTTTCTGGATCTTTAGGCGTGCCATCAGGATTTGTTGCATACCTAATTTGCATCTGTAGAGCGTTGGCTTGTTTATCTAAATCAACATATGGCTTAGAGTTACTTAATTTAAGTTGGTTATCAACACCCGCTTGTTTAATTGTTTGATCAAGTCTAGCTTGCGCTAATTCAAGTTTGGCAGCGCCTAATTCATTTCTAGCACTAGCGTTAGCCATACCAACATCACGCTGAAAGTCTTGACCACGCATTTGTACTTGCGCTTGTAAAGTGTCACCAAGAATCTTCTGAGCAACCTGCAAGTTAACGCCCATTTCTTTCATAATAAAAGTAAGCATCTCCTGCTTGGTTTTCTTCTCCAATGCCTCTGCCGCACGAATGCTAGTAGCTGTACCAACACGACGCTCTTCGGCAGTGCGCTGAATGTCAGTTAGTAATTTGTTTTGTGAATTAGCAAACTGTTCGTCTTCCAACAAAGCGGCTGACTTACTGGCAATATCACGTTCTGCTACTTGACTCCAGTTTGCACCGGGACGTGAATAAGTAGCAAGTTGCGCCAAGAAATCACGTTGTCCACGACCAGCATCTATTTTATCTTTACGCGCTTTGTTTTCCTCAAACATCTTCATTTGTTGTTGTTCAAACGTACCGATGCCAAGAGTTTTTTGCAAATCAAGTTCGTCTTTAATTTTCTGTTCGCGGGTCGTGCCTTCTGATGCTTTACGGGCGTCTTCAATTGCTTTATTAAACGCGGTCTGCTGGGGCATATTTTGCATTGCAGCAAGCGTAGCTTGAATACCTGTAGGCGGGCCAGTAGGTGCGGGAGGAGCAGGAGGTTTACCCGTAGCAATACCTGTGTTCACAGCAGGTGGTGGAGGAGGTCGAACAGAAGGGGGGACTGCGGCTTGTGGCCCCGCAAGCATTGTAGCTTGGGCTTCAGATACTGCTGGTCTATTAGCGGGCGCAACTGCGGGCGCAGCCATAGGCGCTGCTGCCGGTGCTTCACCTTTGTCCAACATCATAGTTTGCGGAGTAGGGCGAGAAATCAAACTACTAATGCCTGATGCCGCAGCTTTTAAAGGATCTAACAACATCCTTGATAATGGGTTTACTTTGGCTGGCCCACCAGACATACTCATTGCAGCATCTTCAGTTGGGACTTCTTTAGGAAAAGCGTTCGCTGCATCTATTTCACGTTGTTTTGCGGCTTCTTGAGCGCCAACAATATACATCTCTGTTTGTTTTCTTAGGCGCTCTTCTTCATCTTTAACAAGTTGTTTCTTTTCTTTTTCTGGGTTAGCAAACGTAACAATGCCACCGGGGGCAAAGTTAAACATCTCGGAGTCCACGGGCGCACTTGCTACACCATAGTCTGCTTCAGATTGCATTTGGGGTTGCGCAATACCTTCAGGAACTGGCATCTGCGCTTGGCTCGCTTGCGACTGCATTTGCTGTTCAGCTTGACGCTGTTGTCCAGCTTGTAATGCAGCAAGTCCTGCGGCTTGTTGAATCTTGTCAGAGATCGTGCCTTGGGGTGAATTTTCTTGCGCTTGCTGTGCTTGTGCGCCAGCTTGATTTTGCAAAGCTTTAGTCAGTTGCTCTAAACGACTTTCAACTAGAAAGCGCACAAACGGAGAACCGGGGTCACGCGAAAGGCCAGTCAAATACTCAATAGACTGCTCATTGACTGGCAGGTCTCTTAAAGAATCTAATTGTTCTTGATAGTCAATTTGACCGGGTTGAATCATGATCTATCCTTAAGGAGCTTTAGGAATAATGCCAAGATTTTGCAACATCTGATAAACAGATGTCATGCCGCCCACTGCCTGTTGTGAGCCAGTTTGAGATTGTGGAACATTTGACACAGTAGAAATTGGCAATCCCTGAAGCATAGACTGCAAGAACTGTACTTGTTTTTGCGGATAGTCACGTTGCGCATTAAACTCATTAAGATCAGCAGTAATGCCTTCTTGCTCAATACCACGCTGAGCGGTTCCGGCTTGCCCCATCATATCAGCCAGCGTTTTGGCTTGACCTTGTTCAGTGTTGAACTGCCCCATTGCTTTATCGTATGCGTTGGAATAGCCTTGACCAACGGTCTTGTTCATCTCTTGCATCATGTTGCGGTCATTTTCAGCATTCATGATTGCTTGGCGACCGCCACCGTATGCGCCTTGGCTAGTTAACTTGGCATTAGTACCTATGTTGGTAATGGCGTTTTGACGACGCAATTCTTCTAACTGTGGATTAAGTACGGACTGCAAGTAAGGGTTCATATACTGCGCAGCAATACCTGTTGGGCCTGTGGGGGCTGCGCCAGATGAAGGCTGTTGGTATGCACCAGATGAACTAAATGACTGACCCAGTTGGTTAGGAAAATTTAAACCACCAAGCCCTTGAAACATCTTGGTTTGTAAACCAGACTCTCCCGCAGTCATTGGGCCTTGATATGTTTGATAAGGCGTATTAGAGATTGCTTGGGCTTTGCCCATCATGTCCGTTACATAGGGGCCTGCCCACTCAGAAAGAGTGGACATATTGGCTGATCCTGCTAGCGGAGAACCAGATGAACCGGGAGTTGATGTTGGTGTTGTCATGTTTGCTCCTTATTTAGGAAGATATTTGTCTGCCTTAGTATTGGCAGCAACATTTTTAATAGACTTCTTACGGGCCCCTTGGATACGATCCATCATGGCATATAACTTTTTAGCGCCAGCTTCTGTAGAACCATTGCCAATCTCAGACACTATACGTGCAGGAATCACAAATTCTCCATCAGCCAAACGTGCGGGTTGCTTACCACCAATAGTAGCAGGAATAGAGTCAGAGACACCATCTCCGGGGCCTTTAAGCAACCGGCCACCATCTGAATATCCGCCTAACGTAGAGATACCGCCAGAAGCCATTAAACCACCACCCGCTGCGGGAACTACAGGCGCAGGCGTTGTTGCAGGTGCAGCTGTTGCCACAGGGGTGTAGGCCATAGGTGTGAAATACGTAACTCCACCAGAACCGGGGCGACGTAAACCTACACTAGACACAGAAGAACCGAGGCTAGGCGGTGTAGTTACAGTTCGTGGAATTGGGTTCATTGTGCGCGTGGCAGTGTAGTTAGGAATACCGCCTTGATAACCTTTATACACACCTTGACCAGTCTGTCCAAGACCCCCACCCAATTTATTCATCAACGCATAGATAGACGCAACGCCCGCTAGTTGACCGGCAGTTCCCATATCACTGCTACCACTTAGTAGTTTAGTAATATCTTTTAGATTAAAGTTAAAACCACTATTAGAAGCATCGCCACTTGTAGGTGTGTAGTCACTTGTACTTTCAACAGCGTATTTTTGAATAGCGCCATCATCATCAACGTAGTACCCATCACCAATATCGTATGACATATTAACCCCTCAAAATTTTAATTAAGTCTTCAAAAGACGTATTTTCGCCCATGAGCTTATCTGCGGCATCTAGGGCAACATTTTCGTTGCTTTTTGCTTCTTCGGCAAGCTGTTCTACTTCTACACCGGGTTTGGTAACACTCAGTGGTTTGTAATCTTCTTCAATCAACTCACCCTTTTCATTAACTTTTTGCTTTTTAGTCCCAAATTCTTTGCCGTAATAAAACACGTTGGCTAATTCTGGGATGCCAGCAGCGGCAAGGGCTTGCTGCACTTGCGGAAAATTTAAACCCAACACAGCTGATGCAATTGTAACTTTTGGAGTCGTAACAGGCGTAACTTTTGGAGTCACAGTTGGCGCTACTGTAGGCGTAACTGTAGGTGATACGACCGGAGACACGATTGGAGTCACTGTAGGCGATACGACCGGAGACACGACTGGAGTCACTGTAGGCGATACAACTGGAGACACAACAGGTGAAACAGTCGGACTTACTGTAGGACTTACTGTAGGACTTACTGTTGGACTAACAGTAGGAGACACCGTTGGAGACACCGTTGGAGACACCGTTGGAGACACCGTTGGACTTACCGTTGGACTAACAGTAGGAGACACCGTTGGAGACACCGTTGGAGACACCGTTGGACTTACCGTTGGACTAACAGTAGGAGACACCGTTGGAGACACCGTTGGACTTACCGTTGGACTAACAGTAGGAGACACCGTTGGAGACACCGTTGGAGACACCGTTGGACTTACAGTAGGCGTAACAGTCGGAGTCACAGTAGGCGTAACAGTCGGACTTACCGTTGGAGTCTCAACTGGAGTCACAGTAGGCGTAACAGTAGGCGTAACAGTAGGCGTAACAGTAGGCGTAACAGTTGGGGTAACAGTTGGGGTTTCAACCGGAGTCACTGTAGGCGTTACAACCGGAGTCACTGTAGGCGTTACAACCGGAGTCACTGTAGGCGTTACAACCGGAGTCACAGTAGGCGTAACAGTCGGCGTAACAGTTGGAGTTGGTGTAATAGTTGGTGTTACTGTTGGGGTCTCAACTGGAGTCACAGTCGGAGTCACAGTCGGAGTCACAGTCGGAGTAACAGTCGGAGTAACAGTCGGAGTAACAGTCGGAGTAACAGTCGGAGTCTCAACTGGAGTCACAGTTGGGGCAATTGTAGGCATTACGACAGGAGTAACAGTAGGCGTTTTAACAGGCGTTACTGTAGGTGCTTTAACAGGTGTTACTGTAGGCGTAGCTGGGTTGTAATCAGGCCATGTATTGGGATTTGCCGGATCAAAATTTGGGCTTTCATCTGGAGTAGGCCACGTTGTTGGGTCTGAAGGATCAAAAACACGACGAATTGGGCCGGGCGTAACAGTAGGCGTAACAGTAGGCGCAACTGTTGGAGTTGTAGTAGGTGTAACTGTAGGAGTCTCAACTGGAGTAACAGTCGGAGTCACTGTAGGCGTAACAGTTGGTGTTTCAGTAGGTGTAACTGTAGGCGTTGCCGGTAAAATACTGGGCGGCAATTTAGGGGGTTCAAAACCTAAAATTCTGTAATATTCTCTTAAAGTAACAGGATTCCCGTCTTCATCGGTGTAATAAACTTCATCCAATGTCCCTTGCCAATTTTGAATTTCTTCAGTTGTATCTTTGTAATCATCTGGTTTAACAATGTAGGGAGTAACAGTAGGCGTAACTGTTGGAGCAACAGTAGGCGTAACAGTTGGTGAAACAGTAGGCGTTGCCACAGGTGTAGCAGCTGGTGTAGTAGTCTTTAAATCATCTATTGTGATTAAGCCAGAGTCACGCAAACGCTTTAAAGTTGCATCTTCATCTATGTTTAATCCGGGTGAATAAGTACCCAATGAAATAGCAGTGCCTAATATTTTGGCAACTGAGCTACCAGCGGCTGTCAATACACTTTCTAACGCCGAAAGTTTTGTGGCGTAATTTGCATCATTAGCGGCAGCTTGTACAAGACGAAGCAGTGGGGAGTTAGTCGCAGCAGTTGCACCAGCCGCAGGAGCAGCCACAGCCGCCAAGCCTGCGGTATCGTAACTGTTAAGAATCTTTGATGCTTCAGCGGCATAATCATTGTTGCCTGAACCCGCAAACAATGTGTTGATATCTTTTAGACGAACTTCATTGCCATCAGCATCAATAGCAATTACGGGGTTATCAGTATTATCATCAACAGCTGCTACAGTAGTTGGAGTTACAGTAGTTGGAGTTACAGTTGGGGCACTTGTAAGTTTTTTAACTTCAGAATTTACAAGCGTGGTAATAGAATTCATCAAAGTCTGGTCAAGCGGTTTGCCAGAAATCGTGCCTGTAATTGCGGTTTTTAATGCTGATTTTTGACTATTAGATAAACCAGTCAAATCAAAATTACCCATGATCGCATCAGCAGCGCCAGAGTAACCACCACTTGCAGCACCTGCCGTAGCTGATGTCAATAAATCTTGTCCAGTAATAACACCCGTAGTAGCGCCCACCGCAGCGCCAGTCAATGTTTTGGCAAGGACTCCAGTAGGATCAATTCCATTTAAGTACGCCGTAGCGTCTTTCATTACATCTAAACCGGGTATTTGAGCGCCCAAATAAGATGCGGCTGCGCTTTTTACAGCACTAGCTACGTCCTCGCCACTTAACACTTTTAACGCAAACTGAGCCGCAATTTGTTGTGGAATTGATAAACCACCTGTGGCTATAGCTAAACCAATCTGACCAATAGGGCCAAGATCTTTCATGATGTTGGCTAAATCATTAGACGACGCTTTGGTTGTGTAAAAGACTGGATTGCCTTGCGCATCAAATTGCACCCGATAGCCAGTGTTCCCTGAACCAGAAAAAGTCCCGCCAAAAGCATTACCTGTTTGGCGTTCGCTATAAGTATTAGGTACTTCTTTACCAGTTAATTTATTGCCGTAGGTTGTGTAAGTTTGTTCAGGTACGTCTACCGTGCCTTGTTCAGTTTCGTAAGATGATGCAGGAATTGTTTTTGTAATTTGACCAAAGTCTTTAATATCCGTTACACCAACACTTGCCAAGATATTTGCCATCTCACGGGTATTGGCCTCAATTGAACCTAAACCTTCACCTTGATAGTATTTAGCTGTACCAGCTTTTTGCTGGGCTGTAATCTGATCCATTAACTTATTAACAACCGTATTGTCTAACGTAAAATCACGCCACTTGGTTGTATTTGTTGGAGTAACTACAGGAGCCGCTACGGGAGTAGCCACAGGAGTTGCCGTAACGGTTTTGGTGCCACCACTTGGAGGTGCAACGACATCATCAAAGTCAGTCGTGACTGAGCTAACCGTTGGGGTTGTTATTGTTGGAACAATTAGATCAGGAGTAACAACAGGCGTAACTACATCAGGAGTAACTATATCAGGAGTAACAACAGGAGTAACAACATCAGGAGTAACAACAGGCGTAACTACATCAGGAGTAACTACATCAGGAGTAACAACAGGCGTAACGGTGTCATAAATTGGATTGCCCTGCTCATCAGTAGATGTATAAGTTAGAGTTGGAGTTGGGGTTAGTGTTGTAATGCCCCCACTATCGCCAACAGGAGTAACAACATCAGGAGTAACAACAGGCGTAATAGGTAATGTAATAATGCCGCCGCCGACACCAACACCTTCGTCTACACTAAAATCATCTCCGAAGCCACCGTTGTCTTCAAAAACCGAAATAGATCTGCCGTCACGTATAGCCATTATCCGACCTTCCAATTTGTTCCGTCGGAATATACAGGCACTGCAACAGCCCCGCCAGTTGCAACAGTTGCTCCAAACGCAGGAAGTAGTGCATCCGTTACAAAAGCTCTTGCGCCCTTACCAGATGTAGTTGCGCTAGGTAATGTTGCAACAGTGTAATTAGTCAAAGGCGGTTGAAAAGCGCCCGAATCAAGTTGGTCAAGTATTGCCTGTACACGATTAAAATACAAACGCAGAATGTTGTTTAATTGATTTTGATACTGCTCGCTATAGTCTGGCGTAGCAAAAGGTAGGGCAGGTGGTTGAACCCGTTGAAGCTCAAACTCTGACGTAATAATCACGCTCATGAGTTACCCCTACGACCATCTTGTTTGATATCAATACGGGGGCTACCCAACTGCCACGCGCAGCCTAATTGATTGGACTCTATCTTCATAATCATCTGACGACCACGAACCCTGACATATACCTGCCCTGTAAATTGCTCAATTGGAACTGTAGCTGTTCTCACCACTGTGGCATTTGAGTTACCACCTAAAGAAATAGGATCGTTGTAACCTGAACCAGAGTTCTGCATTGGGATCAGCGTCATTGTGACTTGTGGAGACGCTGCGTCAGACCCACGGAAAGTAATGTCCGGCAAGATACGCCATACAAACCCAAAGTGGTCGCCATCATCAATGTCAAATTCAGTTGTCTCAATAATTGCGTTAATAGGCAGTGCTGTTGCAGTTTCGTTGTCATCATTACCTTGCTCATGGTAAACAATGTTATACGTATAAGTTGCAGCCATCGGGTAATCTCGCAGAGCAGAATCAAGCCAAGCCGTGCGAGCCATTGTTCCGTAAGCCCAAATATCCTCTGCGTAGTTATAGATCACATATTTATCAATGGCAAATGAATTGGCTGAACAGTAGAAAAACCAGACTTCGTTAAAGCCTTCATTGGTAGATGCAAATATCTGTGCCGCTTGCTCTAAATTAATATCTTGGAAAATAAACTGACGTAAATCACAGCGCAACGTTTGTGTGCGACCGTCGTATTTATAAAACTTATCAATACCCATCCAGTACGTCACGCCAGAAGCAATGGCAGCAGCATTTGGCCCGGCAATAGATAGGTTATCACCCAATAGCTGAACGCCCCACACGGCTGGTGGGCCTTGATACTGCATGGAATATAAAGAAGAATCTGTCCAAACCAAAATCTCTTGACGAGACTGCAAAGCCGTAACAATTCTAGACCCATGAGACAGTTGTAAAAAACTTGATTGGTTTGTTATAGACGGAGCCCACTCCAAATAATTTTCTTGGTCAGACCAACGAATTAACATTGGGTCTTGCGTGGCACTGCCAAACTCATTACATCCAAAAGCAAACGTAAACCGTGATGAATCAGAAACCAAAATAAAGTTTTGAACTGTTGGGACGGAGGAAGCTCCCACCAGACTAGATATTAATACGCCCCGTGTTGTTAGCGATGTACTGGCTTTCCAGATATAAATACCACCGCCATTAGGTGCAAAGATTAAATCTTCACCAAAGTTAGCTTGACTCCAAATACGCATCTGGTTAGTAGATGCTGTACCAATACCCCATGTGCCAGAACCCCACGCGCCAGCACCCCAACCAACCAAAGGAACAGCATAGGGTGAGCCAACATTAATTTGATATGCGGCTAGAACAGAAGCACCACCACCTGTAGCTGTAGATGTAGCGGCAGTTGCGGCTTGGATAGAGTATGTTGTCGTGCTAGTGCCAATTGTAGTTAGCTGGTATTCACCATTTAAATCTAGTCCGCCAACAGCTGTTGCACCGCTATAAGTAACATAGTCACCGCTAACCCAGCCGCCTGTCGAGTCTGTAACAACAACAGTAGTAGATCCATTGGTAGTAGCAAAAGGGTTTGCGCCAAGCGTAGCCGCAGTTTTACGCAGTGGCGTAATGTCGTTATATGCCCCGCCAGACTCAATGTAATATTTTAAGTTTGTGCCTACAGCAAGTAAGTTTTGACCGCCCAAAGTTACCCAGTTCCACAAAGAACGGCAGACTCCTAAGAAAGTCGTAGCAGAAATACGAACCCAGCCACCAATCTTTTCGGGCGTGCCTTGGCGGAAACGCACTTTATCAGAAACGTAATATCCGTTCTCAGACGTATACCGAGTGTTTTCGCGGTTTACACCAGCTTTCTGGACAAGTTTCTTTAATGGCATTGGCTACCTTTTATTTGCTGGCAACGCCTTTGGTCTTCTCAAAAGAACGCATACCGGCAATGCCCAAGATACCTGATAATATCACCCATAGTTGGTCTGCGTCTAGTACCGGCGGGGGATCCATACCAACAGGAACCCATCCCATAGCTTGCAAATATTTCCATGCCCATTGGAACAGCGGATACAGCAAAAACTGATAGCCCATAGCCGCCACACCAATCCATCCAATAGCTGGCCTCCAGCCTGAAACAAACACACTGGATGACCCAGCTTCAATTTTGTTTACTTCAATCTGCGCTAGGTCTGTGGCTTGGTCAATACGCTTTTCTTCAAGATCAAGCTTACGCTGCTCAACCTCCATCTCCATGCGTTCTTTGTCGGTGGTAATCAGGTCGCCTGCAACCTTACCAACAGCTTCAATAATTGATCCAACGGCAAGCAAGCTCATGCTAAACCTTTCAATGTGCGGTTAATCCAGCCCTTGAGGAATTTGACCTGCACTGGGTTCTTGTTGCATATTTCAACATATCGGGCAATCTTAGCCAAGGCGTAGGACTCCTTAAACCGCTGTCCGTCCGTGATTTGGTTGAGCTTCTCTATAGTTTTAGCACCAATACCGCCATCAGGTGTAGCACCAATCACCAACTGAGCAAGCTTCACAGCCATACCCATACCTGCGTTTACGCCAAAGTTAAAGATGCTATTAGCTACGTCTTGGTTTGAAATCTCGTTACCCCGCATCTTGTCCCAGAACTCAACGCGATAGAACTCGCGCACCATAGGGGTCAGGGAGCCACCAAATTCTTTCTTATCTACAAGCGCCCAGCCGTTCCACTGGGGGTTCTTGTTACGAGCAATACCAGCGTAGGTCATACCTCCCGTGTCGCCGGGGACTTCATGAAGAACGTAGCCGCCCTCGTCTTTAATCATCTGCTCAAAAGCTGGTTCAAACTGTGCCATTATTTTTCCTTGGGCTTGTCTTCATTCTGCATGAGTTTGATACCAGACAGGAACCCAATCATGCCGCCAATCAGCGTTGAGAAGGCTGGGCTAATCATCTTGAAGATTTCGGCGTTGTCCACTTCCTTGGCCCACAGACCAAGCATAAAGGCGGTTACCATAGCCAATACGGAGAGACACAGGGTGGTGCTTACCATCAATGTGACCCACAACGTCAGTTTTTCTTTTGTTTCCATCTGAGGCTTTGGTATTGGCTTCTTGGTCATACAAGTAGGTCAATCTCACGTTTAAGGTTAACAATTTGGATGTCCAGCGTTATCTGACGCATCCTGTAAGCATAAATCTCATACTCATACTGGTGAAACTTCTTCACCGTGTCATCAATTTTTACCTGCAAATCCCGTTCGGCATTCTGCTTCTCTACCTTTTTGATAAAGACTTCCTGTTGCACCAAGCCTTTGGGCTGAACTACGGGATACCACTTGTCGTAGCTGACCTTCATTTTTTATCTCGCTCAAGTGCATCTGTGTATCCTTTGATGACCGCGCTTCTAAGTTGCGCAGTGTCTGAAGTCCCCGCCCAATTCGGTAGGTTGTTCCAGATCATCACGTAATCGTCTGCTTTGCAATAGGACGCATTGCGCTCTAACCACGCCAGCATCTCTGTGTAACGCTCTATCGGGTTGTGGACTGTGTAACCAATCCCATAGAACTCGCGGACGTGACAGCCGTTCTTGGCTACGGCTCCAACCAGCCCCAACAGCAGTAATAGAATAAACCAGCGCATTCATCATGTCCCTGCCCACGCAATTAAGTAGGTTCCAGCAATAATGAAAGACGCTATACAGGCGGCTGCAATAATTGCCTCCGCCCAGTCCCACATTACTGCACCGATACGTCAGTAACGTCAGTTACAGCCTCTTCAGGCTGTGCAGCTAACGCTTGTTTTAGTAGTTCAAAGAAGGCGTTACGGCCTACTTGAAGCTGATCTACGTTGAAACGCGCTGAGTCCAGTTTGCGATCTAAATCTGCGACATGATTCAACAGAACTTGCTGCTGGGGTGTCAGGTCTTCAAAGTGATGCTCAACGCCGTCGATTGTCACAGGGGTCTTTTCATTTTTTCCCATGATGTTTCCTTTTAATGTGCCACCAAGATTGGGTGGTGGCTTCCCGTTAACTTAAGGAGTCAGCCAAGGCAAGGGCGGCTGGATTACCGTGGGGTTAATCTGACCGTCAATCTGCGATTGAATGCTTGCTTCGGTTGCATCTTTGTCCACGCCGTTTGCCCAGCACCAGCCCAAGACTTGAGCCTGAGTTAGTTGGTCGTAGGGTGTAAACGTGCCTTCAGGGGCGGGGAACGAGCAAGTGCTGTACACGGTAGCATTGTAGGTTTTGGCTGTGTCGCCAGAGCCTTCTACCTGTACGCCGTTACAGCGCCAGCCTGCGGTGATGACAGTCTCAGGAGGAGTTGCTGTCGTAGGAGTGGTTTGCATCCACTCAATTTGCCAAGTGATAGTTGCTGACATGATTAGGCTCCTAAGTTAGTTTGTTGTGCCGCTATTTGGGCTTGATAAGCCGCAATCACTTCAGCAGTCCAGACTGTATTGCAGATTGCAACAACATTAGCGGGAACGCCTGTTAAGTCTTGTGCGGGTGTAAGGCTTGAACGATTGTAAGTTTTACTTAATTCATTACCATCTTCCATGATGCGTGTGGCTTCACGATAGAGAATGATGCCGTTTTCGGTTACTGTAATTTGGTCAATGACTGTTTGTTTTGTTAAAGACATTTTGATTTCCTTTGAAGTTAAGTGTCTGACTACATCAATCCGATGTAGTTATGCCGCTTTGTAAGTTACAGAAAATCTTACAGCCGCAGATGTATCAGCAAGTCGCCAATATAATCCACCCTGCAAATTTGTTGTATTTGCTTGTGCATCTATCTTAGAAGCATTAGGCGGGACTTGAACTATGTACGCAACATTTGTATTTATAATAGTACCCCCGTATTGACCTTCTAAATTATAAAAACCCGTGGTATTAGTAGCCCAAGTACCATCATTTGCAGTTGCAAATGGAAGTGAAAACTGAGAAATAACTACAGAAGTATTGCTAAATGTTGATGCCCTGCTTATTTCTGGGAAAGTACAAGTAACTATATTGCCAACTTTTACGTAATAACCAGTAACTGTTAATGTGCTTGTAGGAGGTGTGGCGGTTAAAGTTGTGCTATATGTAACTGTACAATTAAAACTACCCTCCTCATAGTCATCCAAAGTATTAGCGTCTGATGATGCTGATTGAGTTGCGGGGAATGTTACCCCTACACCAGTTGGGTTTGCAGTGCCACCTTTTAAAACCAAAGCACCCGTAAGAGAAATACGCATTGTTTCTGTAAAAGTGCCTGTATTGTTAGCCGCACTTGTTGTTCCAAAAAGCAATGGGTAACTAGAAGCAGTAGTTGCATGAACAATACGCATAATGGCATCATTGCCATATCCCAAATACCCCCAATTACCGCCATCGTTGTAAACTGTAATTCTTTGTTGTGTATAGGGTGATGGGTCAGCGTTACTAGCGTTATTAATTACGCCATTTACAGTTAAGAGATACGCAGGGTTGTTTGTACCAATACCTACATTGCCTGCGTTTGTAATACGCATCCGTTCGTTTCCGGTAGAAAATTTAATTAGTGATGAATCTGCAACAATGTTTAATGGATTTCCGCTTGCATAGACTATATTTTCATTTGCAGATATACCTGCGTAATTGTATGTAGAACCACTTTGTGCAAGAATAAGATTTCTTGTACCATCGGATATAAATTCGCCATCTAATGCAGTAGCTCCTGCATTAGTTCTTACATTTACCTTATACCCATTTGAAGTTGTAATATTTATTAGCAAATTACCTTCAGATGTAAGACGCATTTTTTCTGTTGGAAATCCACCAAGACCATTGGTCTTTGTTGCAAACAACAAGTCACCATACACCGCGCCAGAAGCAGGGCTGTGACTTTGATTCTGCGTACCAATTGCGCCAACGTAGTTGTAGTTTGACTCGTTAAAAGTCATCCATGTGTAGTTGTTGGCTGTATTGCTTTTATTGGTGAGCGACAACATTCCATAACCAAGACTACTAAATGTTGTTGTGGCATTGGTTTCCCCCGCACCAACTGTGCCTGTTGTAACCGTTTGACCCACGTTCAAACTGGGGCTACCAGTCAGGCGCATGATTTCAAAACCTGCACTTAATGGGTCTGCGGTGAACGAACCTGTACCTGAACTAAAGGTCAATACGCCAATTTGACTAGTACCTGTCGCACTTGCACCATTTGCAATTGCCCAACGACGAGAGCCACCGCTGTTGCCGTCCCACAAAGAGATTGAGGCTGTACCAGCAAGCGTTCCACCAGAGCCATCAATGTTTAATGATTGTGAAAGCGCAGAAGTAGTTGTGCTAATACCGACTTTTGTATTAAAAACACCCCCAGTGGAACCCATTGTTAGCGTACCTCCGCCGCTACCAATCAACGCAAGGGGCGCATACGCCGCACCGCTTCTGTTATAGGCAGTTAAGCTAACAGTACCGCCCGATGGTGAAACTTCAAGACCTTCTGCACCAGCATTACTGACAACAAATTTGGTTATGGGATTGCTGGTTCCAACGCCTACATTGCCTGTGTTAAGCAGGCGCATGATTTCAGAGCCACCTGTTTCATTAAAAAACGTATGATTAGCGGCAAAATACTGAAGATGGCTTTGAAAACTTGTTCGTGTTGCACCATTAAAATAAATAGCGGCAGGATTTGTTCCAGCGGCAGAAACAACACCATAGTTGGTAGTAATACCTAAATTCAGAGAAGCCGCTGAAGCGTTTAAAGTAAGTGAGTTTGTACCGTTAAAAGTAAGCGCAGAGCCACTTGTCAGAACCTTTGAACCATTGAGATAGGTTACTCCGTTGGCTGTGCCTCCACCCAAAGTTAAATTTGTACCATCAAAAGTTAAATTGGCAGAGTCTTGAAGCAAGCCAGCCGTACCTGCGTATGTCACGCGACCAGCAGTTAAACCAGAGTCTGTTAACGAAGTAACGGTTGTTGTCGTTAAAGTTGTATTACCTATAAAACTAACAGCCCCGCCAAAGTACGAAGCGCCAGCGGCTACATACAACGAGTATGGGTTAGTGATCGTGATGTTTGTACCAGCCGCAGGAGCACCAGCAATGTACAAGGTTGAAGCGTTTGTGTAAGTTGTAACTGTTGTTGGGTTAGCCAGTGTAGGTATAGCAAATGACCAGAAAGGCCCGTGAGTTTTTGTACCGCCAGAAATACTAGTATCTGTGTAGGTTGTTGCACCGCTGTACACAAATGCTGGAGCAGAAGTTGTTAGCGTAGAACCAGAAACACCAGCATAACCAAAAGTTGCCAGGGCGTTAAAACGGGATGAGGCATTAAGCGTTGCTGTGTCTGTGCTTGCGTCGCCAAGAATTGTATTGCCAGTAACAGTTAAATCAGTAACTGTGTAAGCGCCGCCGGTGTTACTAACTTTTACAAAGTCAGAACCGTTCCATGCGCAAAAAGCTGATTCACCAGCAATAATTGTTACGCCTGTTGTTGGGCCGGAGCCAATTAACTTAACCGCAAAACCACCTGTGGTGGCATTAATTACTGTGTAAGTTTTAGACTGGGCTGGCGCTGTAACCGTACGCAATGCCGTACGCGCACCCGAGAACAAGAGAATGGTTTGTCGGGCTGTGTTAGCTGCGCCAGTAGTTGTGGTCAGCGTAACGTCCGTATCAGTGCTGATATTAGTTGTGCCCGCAACAGAAGAATCAACAAGGGATGTAATACCGGCGTTTACAGTGTCGCCCCATGTGCCGCTTAGTTCGCCCGTGACTGGCAAGGCCAAGCCTAAGAGTGATGTATATGCTGTAGTCATGTTTTAAACCTCAAGTTACAATTTTTTCCATTTAGGAGTTTACTCAGTTGTGACTGTAGCCCAAGCAGGTGTTTGCGAATTGCTGATATTCTGCCAGTTTGCTGTTTCGCTGTCATCTATTACTTTCCAATATACAGCAATTACATCACCAACTGCGCCACTTGCTGCAACCCCCGTCAAAGCTAAGATCCGTTCTGCGACTGTCATTGTTCCAACAGCGCCAGAAGCCCCAACACCAGTCAATGCAATTACTCTGTCAGCCGATACTGATCCAACCGCGCCAGTTGCGCTATTTGGTAACAACGGAACAATTACTTGCCCCGCAAGACCCATTGCCGCAACACCGCTTAATGCAGCCGATGCTGACTGTACAACAGAACCAACAGCCCCTGCGCCCGCTACACCTGTAATCGCTGTACTCTGCTCTGGGCTAACTGTACCGACAGCGCCTGTAGCCAACACACTAGACAGTGCAACAGTTGATGAGTTAACAACTGTACCAACAGCGCCTGTAGCCAATACACCAGACAGACCAATTGCCTGACTCTGAACAACCGTGCCAACTTCGCCAGATGCCGCTACGCCCGTAAGAGCAACTGTAAGACTTACACCAACTGTACCAACTTCACCTGTCGCTACATCACCCTGCTCGGGAATAATGATTGACTCAGTAACATCTCCAACCGCGCCAAAAGCGCCAACACCTGTAAGAGCAATCTCAATTACAGGCGACGCAGTGCCAACCGCGCCAGAAGCGGTAACGCCTGTTGCATCGAGAGTACCGCCCCAGCCATTACTCCCCCACGCGCCGTCGCCCCAGCCGAGAGACATGGCTTACCTTTTAGGTTGTGGACAAGCGCAGCAATGCGGTTGACGTTGTGTTAGAAGGCATAGTCAGTGTGAACGTGCCAGCCGTAATGGTTTGCGAGCCAAATGTATGAACAGACACGGCCTTGTTAGACTGGGTGCTGTTATAGATCAAAACGCAGTCAAACGCTGTGCTCAAAGTCACGGTTGTGTAAGTGATAGACGCTGAAGGTGTCCAGTACGCTACGCCAGCAGTTGCCGAGCTATTAGCCGCAATAGGAGCCGTAGCGTTAGTCACCGTTACACCACCAGCCGTGTAGCCCGTACCTGTTACTTCGTTGGTAGATGAGTAAGCTGTGGTGCTTGCGTTAACAGTGGCTGAAGTCAGATACAAAGCCGCTTTAAATGTGTCAGCAGTTGTTGCCGCACGAATAGGTGAAGCGCCAAAGTTGTGAGTGGCCGTCATGAGTTCGCCCATGAACGAAGTGCACATTGATTGAGTATTTGCCATGATAGCTCCTTATGTAATTGACGCTGCTTCAGCAGCAAGGTAAGTTGTAGGTTTCTTTAAAGTTACATGGGCTGATCGGTGAACTAATTCACCCTCTAGCCAATACTCCACCCATGTGGTGTTTTCGTTATCATTATCCACGACACCTTCTTTTTTCTCAAGAAGAGAATCATCCATTTCGCCTTTAGTTGTAGTAACGATCAATTTGAACTCCTAATAAGAGCTGCCGATGCTGTATTAGCAGGCATTGTTATAGTGAAATTTGTAGACGTTTTGTCAGACCCAAAATCCAACACTGCGATGGATTTATTGCCTTGGGTGACGTTATAGATCAAAGCACAGCGGGCTGTTACAGAAGCGTTGAACACCACATCAGTAAAATCTACATACGCTGTATACCCAGAAGAATTGATTGTTACGCCCGTAAGCACTACGCCACCAGCCACATAACCTGTACCCGTTACTTCTGCGGTTGTTGTGTAGATAGTAGTAGATTCGTTTAAATCAGCATTGGCTGTGTACAGAGCAATCTTTAGTGTATCTGTAAGCAGGTTGTGAACGCCCGTATACAGCTGCGTTTTGAAGCTGGTTGTTTGAGTCTGAAGAATATAACTCATGAAACAGCCGCCCTAACCTGACCATCACGATAAGCATCAGCGCGTTGTTTGCCATCCGCCAAGTTTTTATACAAAGCAATAGCTTGGATATAACGCTCATTTGCAATCTGGAACATACCCTGATCGCCCTTCATGTAAACAAGAGCTTCGCAAATTGTGCCGTACAACAATACAGAATCAAAATTCTCACTTAGCCATGTATTGCCACTTGGTGCATCAACAATAGAAACTGGATAGTAGTAATAATGCAGTTCTGCGCTATAAGTCGCATCCGGTGTTGGGCCAACAATGAAAGACAACTCATTAGTAACTACGCCAAGTGCAGTAGTTGTAGGGCCAAAGATTGCATAGTGTTTAGGCTCGCTTACCTGCGCTGATAAAGGATAGGCTTCACGAATAAAGTTAACGTCTTTATTGAGTAAATACAGGTAGTCGCCTTGAAAGGTAACTGAGCTTGCAACCGTACCATTATTGGCAACAGTCAACGTAATTGTTGTCCCACTAATGCTACGCACTTGTGCGTTAGTGCCAATCCCTGAACCCGTTACTTGCTGACCTACTGCGATGCCTGTAGTACTTGCCACTACAATTGTTTTAGCTCCAGATGCTCCAGTAGCTGTTGTGACGTTGTTTGGATATACCGCAAGGCTATATACAGACAAGAAATCTTCTGGGGCAGATAGATACTTGTTTGCAGAGGTAATTGTGCCTGTCACGTTCTTCCTCAAATTAGCGGGCTGCGCACTGTTATAGATGCGCTGCTCCGCCTGACGAATGAACACATTCATATTGTCAGTTGGGAAAGAGTTTTCGCAGTAGTCTCCTACTTGCGTGACAAGCTCAGTGTAGTTCATGCCATTGGGCCTCGTGCCATCAAGCCTTTAGTAGCTGCGCCTGTGCCGCGAACTTTGATACCAGTTGTTTTTGTTGGTTTGCCTTCAGGCTTGTTGCTGTACGCGCCAACGCTCATGTTTACGGTGTCCGTATTGCTGTGGTTTGGCTCTTTGCCGGGATTAGTAGAAGCCTTGACTTCTTTGCCAGACATAGTGTGTGGCTTAGCATAGACTTTGGCATCGCCAACTTCTTTACCCATCATCTTTTTGCTAAATGTAGCCATCATTTGCTCCCAGATTTCTGGTTATTTGCACGAGATAGATTACGACCCATCATCTTGCGATCCATACTAGTAGGGCCGCCCTTTTTGAGTTTAGTCATAGGCTTGCCGGGGTGCATAGCTTTCTCGTGTTTGTGCACGGCTCCAGCCATCATCTTCTTGTCTTGTTTTAAATCCGCTTTATCCATTTTAAGCTCCTTAAGATACCGTTACTGTACCAACAAATGTCGTTGCCACCAAGTAGTTTGGTGTCAACTCTGCATCAAAATTACTAGCCCCGCCTACAGGTGCCCAGCCCCACTGAATGTCTCGTGAACCACCAGACAAATTACCATTAACGTTAACACCAGAAGTGACATACGTTGTATCTCTACGCGGGTTGCGCAGAGCTTGCGGATCATCTACTGGAAATGTTCCAAGCATTAATTGTGGCTGATCGGGATCCCAGCACTCAGGACAAACCAACAACTGATATTGACGTTGCTTAATAATCTCAGTTCTAAGCGTTTTTAACTTGTACTGTTGGCCACAGCGATCACACTCAGCAATCGCTATCTTGCCGGATGCGTATCGATTACCCATCAGTAACCTCCGCCACTTCCAATAAACATTTGCCTAGGAACAAACCTGATAGCTGCTTTTTCTCGATCTTCACCTGCGGCTATGTCAAATGCTTCATCATAAATTTGCTTGAGCATTTGGATGCGAGGCATCAACTCAGGGACTTTGACAGCAATGTGGTATGCCAATCCAGCTACAACACAGGGTAAAAACCTAAAGTTCATATCGGCTGTCTCAGCGCCCGCGCCAGCATCTTGCACCCTACGCAGTCGGTAGTACACAAACTGATAAGTTGTGCTGTTGTCTGGTGTAGGCCATACAGTAATAGCTGGGAGTTGTGGAACAAACACCGCAGTCCCGTCTGCTTGGGCTGCCGCTGTAGTGTTGTTTTGACCACGGAATACACCACCTAGGGTATTCCCTGATACATATGTGTAGTAAATATCTTCTGTGCCAAGGCGAATAAAACCTGATCCAGCTAGTCCAACCACCGTGTTAAGCGTGATCGTGGTGTCCGTGGAGGTGAGGGCTCCATCCAAGACCGCAGTCGTTGGGTTAGTTTCTCCAGAAAGCCTTTGAATCCAGACTTGGATAGGGCGGGCTTGTTGAAGTTTGTTTGGTATGGTTGCATAGGTAGAAACACTAATACGTGTAATAGTCAGGTCAGCTTGAGTAGAAGCTGTATTCTGTCCAGTACGAATAACGTGTTCTAACAAATCAATGGTATCTGTAGGTAATGCATACGTAGCTAGACCGGGAACAAGAGTGATAACACCCTGCTCCATCGTCCACATATTAATGCCCTTGTTCTGCCACTCGATAGTCATCAAGTTCATAGAACGACGTGCTGTACGCAGGTCGTAGCCAGAACGCATTTCTCGGCCTGCACGCTCCCACGCTTCCTCGGCGATCTCCGTGAAGTCCATGTTGAACAGTGTGGTTCCGGTAGTGCTCATCTAAATCCTGCCGTTTTCTTTGCAATAGTTTTAGGTTGTGCTACAAATTGTTTACCAGATGCTTTACCAGCACGTTTGGCTTTAGTTGTGGCTGCATATTCTTGAGGAGATAAAGATTTAATGGCTGCTTCAGGTAAATATCGCTCACCCGTCTTACTTGACGGTTTACCAGACTTAGTGCGCCATTTCTGGTCGCCCCAATCTTTAAGCGATTTTTGAGGAGCTTTCAATCTCTGTAACCCCCACCGGCTTCTTTGTACTTCTTGGCAACAAGTTGAGCTTTACGGGCCGACCATTGGCCTGCGCCCGTACCATGCGTTGCGGCTGACTTTACCTGAGACACAATCTTCTTACGAAGACCGGGCTTAGTGTAATTGCCAGCGGCATTAACTTTACCGCCTTCAGCATATTGAGTAAAGTCAGTATCATCCCGGCGAGCTTTACGCTTACCAGAAGGCATCTTGGAAGGCATGATGTCACCCATGCCGCGACTGGCCATCATGTCAGCACTTCCCGCCATAACTCATCTTAACCATAGTGCCACGAGTTTTACCTTTTGTGGCAATACCATCGGCACGCTTAGAAGCAGTCATACCGCCTTTAGCGTAGCCCATAGATTTAATCTTCTGACGGTCTTTTTCGTCTTTAACATCAGTTTTAGCCGCTTCCATCTTGGCCCGAGTTTCTGGATAAATTACTTCATCCAAAGAGCCGGGGGTACGGCGAGGCTTGTACTGCTTTGCAGCTTCAGGGGTCATGGGCATGATAGCCTCCTTAAATTAGCACTTACCGCCACGCTTCATGGTTTTTACACCAACGCCATTGGGTACGCCAGAGCCAGCCATTTTGACTTGTGTACCTTTGGTCTTGCCTTTGGAAGCAATACCGTCACGGCTAGGAGCCGCTGTCTTTACACTGCCCATTGCTGTAGGTTTAACGGAACCACCCATTGCCATCTTTTTCATATCGCCACCTTGTTTAAAAGTTTTGCCTTTATTGGCATTGTTGAACTCTTTGCCCACGGATTGTGGGACGCCTGCTTTCTTAGCAAACGATGGATTGTTAGCCACTGCTGCCATGAAATTGTGTTGAGCTTTACTCTTGCTTGGCATTATCGCCCCGCTTGAATAAGCTGGTCAATCTTTGCTTCAAGTTTGTTAAAGCGTTGGTCAATGTGGTTCGTAATGCGATCCACTTCTGCTTGAGTAACGTTATCACGGGCAACCTCCTCGCGTGTTTTGTTTAAGAGGATGCTTATACGAGCAAGCTCCCTGAACTTTTCATTCATCATGTAGCCTAGCAGTCCAATCACTAACGACAAGATTGCTGACCATGCGGTGTTTAGATCTAGCATTTCCAAGCTCTAAGAGATTTGTTGATGCGTGAGTCTGGGTCTTTGGCGGTTTTGGCGGAGGTCAGCTTCGATTTCATGCCTTCCATCCTCGCACAGAAAGAGTCTTTGCGGGAGCCGCCTTCGGGCTGGGGCGGTTTCAAATTCATGCCTTGCTTTTTCGCGGAGGCGCGACCTTTCGCATTCAAGCCACCCTTCGGATTCTTGCCTTCTTTTCTCTGCCATGCTGGTGATTTAGCCATTTACGACTTTCAGTTTATGGTGATAAATGTTCTCAAGTAAGGGCATTACAACCTCTTCACGAAAGTTGCGCTCAAACGTTTCTTGGCCGACGTGCGGCAGGCTAATGTCTACGTCTAGGTAGACTGTAAAGTTCATTTCAGTTGCGCGGTCGCAGAATAAATAATCTTCACCAACATACTTGCCATCACGGATAGCAAAGTCAAACACCGCTGACATCTTCTCTGTGGGGGACTTCTCATAAGTCCACTCAGGATGTGCCGCAATCATCTGCTCAATGACATGGCGCTGGATCAACATAAATCCAGTAGGCGCACGCTTTAAACGCATCATAGAGCCTTCAAACTCTAATTCTCCATTGTCATCGTAGTACACATCAGCAAAGAACTTGGCATCTTTGGCTCTGCGTGGATATGCGCCAGCAGTAATGTCCATGTGACCGCTTTGGGCCATCAAACGCAGAATGTCGTCAGGTGTGACAATAACGTCTGCATCAATAAACAGAAGCTCTGTGCAGTCTGTTTTTAAGAATTCGTGTACTAAGGCATTGCGAGCCATAGTAATGATTGAGCAATTAGACAAATCAGACAACGTGACGGACACACCAAGACTCATTGCCTTGGGCATTAACTGCGCCAGTGCAAATGCGGTCTTGATGTTTAGCTTGCCGTCATAGGCTGGAATGCCTATAAACAGCTTACGCCCCATCAGTGTTGCCTGTTTTGTTTCAGCCATAATAAATATTAGCGGAAGTTAAATTGCTCATGCTCAAGTAGATACCGTTTTTAACCAGTATTCCTTCAGCGGGAATCAAAACAAAATTACCAAACAAGTCAGCCGCACCAACGTCGTAGCTGGCAACCCACAATGATGAGTATGTTGCCGCTGTTCCGCCAGCTATAGTTCCAGAGTTAATGTCTGTAACTGTAAAAGTATCTGCGCCCGTGCGTGTAATTGAATAATTGCCGTTTGTGCCAGATGACCCGCTGGCTGTTGCAAAAGCAAGCCCAACCACATCTCCAGTAACTAGGCCGTGGGCTACCTTTGTAACTGTAATAACCGCCGCAGTCCTTGCGTATGTAGCGGAAACAGGTGCTGTAACAGTGTCAAAAATGTCTAGCGTTCCAGCCGTAGCCGTGCCAACCATAGATACAGCCCTAAGACGGTTTCTCCCTAACACCACAAAACCTGAGTTGTTCAGGTGCCCCGATTTAACGTCAGTTTGCATCATAATTAATCTCCTTGTAAACGGGGGCCGAAGCCCCCTAGACTAATTAGACTTGACCAGCAGATTGATACATCGTGCCGTCAGAGTTGCGAACAACGTACTCAATCACGATCTGGCCTACGCCAGCAGTCGATGCACCTTGAGCAATCGTGTAAGTCACAAACTTGTCGGTAGTGCCAGTATTGGCCCACAAAGCAGCGGCGGCTTCTGTTGCGGCGGCAACAAAATTATACACACCGGGGTTTGTAATGGTCAGAGCGCCAGTAATAGCAGTCGCGCCAATGGACAACGTAATGGTTGATGCGGCATCAAAAGTGGTGGTTGTGATGAATCGAATATCAACGATTAATGAACCCGCAGGCAACACAAACGCATTGCTTGCGTCAGCGTCATTGAAGTTTACAACGTCAGTCTGGACAACTTGAGTTGCGCCAGTGTTGCGAACATCAGCAGCAGCAGTGCCAGTTGTGTAACGGTTTGTACCGAGCAGCCAAGGGCCGAGGTGAGTAGCGATTCCCATGATAGGTTCCTTACATACAAGTTAAGTGTATCAATCAGTATGTTGTCTGCCGGGACAGTTTGATACACCGGAAAGCCCGGTTAAAAGAAATATACACTAAAAGAAAAAGGGGCACAAGGCCCCTTTTTCAGTTTCATCAGGACGAACCGGGTGAACCAAAGATACCCAGTGGGTCTGACACGCCGAAGCTGTAACGCTCACGGGCTTTGTAACGAACGTTACCTGTGTCAAAGTCGCCGTCCATGCTGTTAGACAAGGGTGAGCGAACAAAGTGCTTCAGGCCGTTAGGTACGTCTGTTGTCAAGAACCAAGCATTGGTGTCGGTCAAATAGTGGTTAACAGTGTAACCTTCAGAGATCGAACCGTTGTTCTTCAATGCGTTGATATCGTTGTCAGTTGTACCGACGCGGAGTTCGGTTTCCAACAAGCGAGTTGCAACGAATTGCAGTGCTGGGGGGATAATAAGCTTACGGGGCTTAGCAGCGATCAACAAACCGCGCTCGTCTGTCCAAGCAGCGATCTGAATAACAGCGTTTTCCAACGATGTTTCATTCAAGTCAGCGCCTGTTGTAGGACGATTGCTGTTAGTGCCACCGGAGACAAGTGGGTGGGCTGTAGAACACAGAACCACGCCGTCGCCATATGTTGGGCCGCCAGTAAAGGCGTTGTTCAACACATAAGCAGCTTTAACTTGCTTGGTGTAAGCCATACCACGGGCCAAAGCCTTGGTATAACGTGAAGACAAGCTGTCATACAAGTTATCTTCCACAGCTTCCTCTGTGATGGAGAAGCCCATCGCAATGGTTTCGTGGGTGTAACGTGCAGTCCATGCCTCTTGTGCATTGTCGTACTGAATGGCGGAGCCCTCATTCTTGACAGGTGCAGCAGAGAAGCCAGAAAGCTTTGTCTCTTCTTCGAAGCTACGCTCTGATGTCTCAGTTTCGTAGATCTCTTTGTGCTCTTCGCCGTATTTAGCGTACTCCAGACCAAACAATGCGTTCAGACCGGGGAGCAACTCTTTAAGTAGTTGTGCGCGTGAAATAGCCATTTTAAGTTACTCCTTAAATACCGGTAGTATTGTTGTACTGCGCGGTGTTGAACTTAACGAGGAACTCGTAATAGGTCGTGGCGGCTACGCTGGCATTGCCAGTCGCAGTATCGGGCACAACGTCAACAACACGAACGGGGAGTGTATTAGTGGTGTTGGCGGAAGAACCGTCAATACCGTAATACGAGTCACCTGTGGTGGTGGAACCAACGTTAGCAACCAAAGCCACGTTAGATCCAACAATGCTACGAGCGTAAGCTGTAGGAGTGGTGGAACCAGCGACTGTAGCGCAAACACGGAACACAGCACTAGGATCATCCACAACAAAGGCAAAAGCCATGTTTGTTGAAGTTGACGTAGAAGCTGGGTACGCTTGTGAAAACGTAGGTTGACTTAACGAGTTGATGTAAGAACATCCAACCAACACACCAATGATATTACCTGAGTCGGTAGTACTAGCAGCCACAATGTAGCCGTTAGTGTCTACCTTGACGGTGTCACCGTTCAGGATCGCTGTTGCGTAGGAAGGGGCGATTGGGATTTGACGGATCGCTCCGGCGTAGGGTAGACCATCCAGTCGATTGACTGGCTTGAAACCATACGTCTTGTCAATGGTAGGATATGCCATCGTTAGACTCCAAAATTAAGACCCAGAACCGAAAACTGAACCCTTAGTCACTGTCGTGCGTTTATCGCTGAACAATGGCATACGAGCGTCGCTTTCGCGCATGAAGCTGTTATCTACTGACTGCATTTGCGAATCGGAGAGTTTCCGATAGTGCGCATCGCGTTGTTCAATAAATTCAACAGGTGTTTTACAAAGGATAAGTCCACCGACTTCAATCGCATCTTTAAACCGAGAATTTGGATCGGCAAATGTATGCGCTTCAGGGTGATCAGAAGCCTTTACGGGCTCCCATCCTTCACGAAGTTTTGCGGAAACATTTCTAGCATCACCCACACCACCCATGCTGGTGCGAATCCATCTCATAGCGTAACCAGGTTCCTCATCCACTTCTGGAAGAAGTTGAGGCGGAGTCCACTTTGCAGCAGGTCTGCTCTCTTTTTCACGAGTCTCAAGTTCACGCTTCAATCGATTTTGTTCAGCCATTTTTATTTCCTCATTTCTTCTGCAACCTTACGGGCGTACAGTTCCAATGGAACTCCCAACCGTTTGGCTAGTTGTACCTGCGTTGCGTTCAGCACGATTTTTCTAGGTGCAGTGCTGCGCGTTGCTGGTGCAACAACATTTGCTTTTGGCGAGCGCTGAGATGTTTGTGCATCAGCGGAGTCCTCAGAGGCAAACCTCTCTGGGAACACTTGGCGAATCCTGCCGTTGAGTTTCCGGTAATACTCATCCGACTTTGGATCAACACCATCCTCTACGACCAGCTTCTCATGCAACGCAAGCGCATAGCCGGTCATTTCACGGTCTTTCCCAAACCATCTATTCCGGGCTTGCCAGTCAGATGCTTTAGGGTCAACCGCGTTTGCTTGCGCGATTTGTTGAGTTTGTACAATAGATTTATCTTCTTGTAAAGGGGCAGGCTTAAAATTATTTACTCGTTCAGATTTGATCTTGGCGGAGGTTAATTTGTCCTGCGCGGCAACCAAAGCATCTGAGTCACCAGCCTCGTAAGCGTTCTTGTAGTCTCGTTTAGCCTCTTCTACCTCTGCTGAGAGAGTTCGTTTAGCCTGTTCTAACAAGGCTTCTTGGCTAGTACTGAGCGTACCTTTAAGCTTCTTGTTCTCTTCAACAATTGACTGCGCCAGACGCAAAGCTTCGTCTTTTTCACGAAATGCTGCTTCTTTGGCTCGTCTCTCGTCGTGATACCCGCGACCTAATTTAGACAGTCGTTCTTTGAGTTTGACATCAGTATATTTGTCAAGTTCTTCATCAGTAACTTCTTCAGGCGGCGAATCTAGTGGTTCACCACGGTTTCTGTCTGCTACCGGGGTATCGTCAACAATTTCAATGTCAAACTCATCGTCTTTTGACTTAAAAGAAGAATTAGCCTTTTTCTCGGCTTCTTCTATCTCATCAGGGAAGTGATATTCTGTTTTTTCAATTTCAGCCATAATTTCTCCTTAAGGGCGTTGAATACCGCGAGGGTCTTGGACAACTGCTTGGATAGAGTCATCATTGATCAAACGCCACTCTGTACCATGTATTTTCATACGGGTGCCAGTATTGGGGCGAGTAATAATGAAGTCTCCAACCTTACATGAAGGCCCGGAAGGGAACCGCTTTTCATCTTTAAATGCATCTGGGCCCATTTTTGCTACAAATAACACGGGGGAAAGTAATTCCTCATGGTGCATGGAAGTAGCGGATTTAAGAATCCCAGTCTCACTAAATTCTTCTTCTGCTTTGGGAAGCATGCAAAGAACATGAAAAGTAGCAGGATCAGGAACCTGCTTGGCTTTCTCTTCAGCCGTCGCGGGAAGTACAGTGGCTGTGGCACCGTCTTGGCTTACGAGTATTTCACTCATCGTTTAGTCTTTCTATACGTTGTTTGAGGTCTTGAAGGTTGTAATTGGCATGGTCAAGACCCCTAATAACCCCTACCAATTCTCGATACTCTGCAAAGTCTTTGACTCCACCAGTAACAAGTTTGTCAATCGCCTGTTGGCGAAATTCGTCGTTTTGTTTTTTAAGCAGTTCTATTTCGTTCATAAATTACTCCAAGGCCCACAAAAAGCTTTTTCATTTAAGGTTGCATTAAAGTAATCAATGCCACAAAAACTAGCGTAGTCCTCAACAGATCGCTTTGTACCCAAAGAAAAGACTCCAATGTCTTCGCCATTAACCAACTGAGCTAGTCGTTTAATTGCTTGATCTTTTAATACCCACCAACTGTTGTCGCCACGGTTTTCATCTAAATTACCTTCCCAGTGGGCGTCTCTAGTAGATCTTTCTTGCAAATGATAGATGGGCATATTTGCCACATGGAGGATGTCCCACCCATGTGTATAGGCTCTAAGGGCCATCGCTTGTTCTTCGCCCTCAAAATAAAATTGTGGGTCGTATGGAATTTCTTCAACAAATTTACCGGAAGCAAATATGCAGTTGCAACCCATATGAAAACCAAACACTGGGTCTGTAGTATCTAGAAGAACCGCTTCACATAAGATGGTGTAATTACTCGGATTAAAGTCAGTCCGATTAAAAATTTTCAAAATGATGTGTGCTCTTACGCCTTTTTCAGTAACCGTTTTTGGTTGCCCATTTTCTAACGTGTACAGACTCGGATAGCTAGTAATAACAGGCTTATCGCTAAATTTTAAACATCTGATTGACTCATTTATAAACCACTCATCCCAGTCTTTTTCAAAGACCATATGGGAGTCAATTTGAAAGAACCAATCTTCGCCACAGTACATTGACATGGCAACTGCGCGTGCCCAACAAGCACCTCTAGATTCAACTGGATCAACACCTAAATAACGAATTGTTTGGCGTTGTTCTTTGGTAAACACTACACGCTTACTTGCTTCACGTTGCTCCACTATGCCAAACCGCAATCTGTTTGGATACTTTGCTTTGCTTAATGCATCTTGAACTGTTGCAGCTAACTGACTGTCGCAGTATGAAGCAATGCTGATGAATATTGTGTCTGATTTCATTTGGCAAATATTTGAATTGCGTTTCTGGGCGGTGCATCAGGAGTAACGGTAAACACCGTATGCTCCACTGGTAAAAATATCTTTGACGCTACATTGAATTCAGGCTTGATACATTTGATCTCAGAACCGGACTCATAAGCAAAATAGCCGCCCCAATTTTTATCCCATGTCTCATTGAGATAAATTGTTACAGCTACTTTCCATGAAAAATCAGAGTGCCAAGTAATATAACTTCCCGGCATCCATCTTTGATACATAGCATGGTTAATTTCATAGTTACTAAGCTCTGGTGCAAATACTTTGACATACTCAAATATCTTGTCTGATATTTCTTTTGGGAAGTCATATACCAACACCGCGCCACTACTGCGCAAAAGTTCTTTTGGCCAGCAAGAAAAGTTGCTGCGAGAAGACGTTTGTCCGTCTACATATTTGTTAATTTCAGTGATAAACTCAATTGGAAAAACATTCTCATGCTTTGATAACGGCTCATGTTTAAGTGCAGTCGCTGCCTTTAAACTTTGATTCTTGCGAATAGTACGTTCTAAAACTTCATAGCCGGGTAGCCCACGCACTTTACTCATCAAAAGAGCAGCCGCAGAAGCATCAATACCAGCTTTGACCATAGCCTCAACGAGGGCAGCATCAGTCACCCCCATCGCTGTATTTTCTATGGCCCAGTTTATCCAACCGGGGTTGATTTGTGTCACCGAATACCTCCGGGTCTGGTTTGTGGTTTAACAATATTTTTAACTAAGTCAGCCTTAAGCTTCTGGTTAGTCTGCCGCTCTTGCGAAGAAACTCGCTGCTGTTCTTTCTGCACGTCCATCATGATGCGCTGGGCTTCAAGTTTAAGTTTCTCTTGCGCCAACTGGATATCAGCTTGAGTCTTGGCTGCACGGGTCTGTGCTTCTTGCGCTTTAATCTGCAACTCGGCCTGCTGCATCTGAATGAGCGGGTCTTGTGACATCTGCTGATTCTTCTTGTCCTGCATCTGAGCCATGTTCTGCTGGAGCAACTGCGCCGACGCTTGAGCCACAAGTTGAGACAACTGAACTTCAACTTCTTCAGGAAGTTTCTCGTTGGGAGGTGGAAGGGGCACACCTAGTTGCTCTTCAATCTTACGTCTATACGCAAACGCCAAGTGTTCAGCAATGTGAGCCTGAATAGCCCCCATCATCTGCTGAGCCGCAGGGTTCTGACCCATTGTCTGCATGATCATCGGATCCTGCATAAAGGTAGTGTGAGCCGCGATGTGAGCGTCTTGATCCTGATAGATAAACGCCTTCGTAGGCTCTCCTCGCAAGAACGCCATGTTCTCACTTATCGGATCACGCGGTGACATGTCGTCATCAATCGGCACAAGCTTCTCAGCATTCTTTACACCCAGTACTTCAATCATTTGCCTATGCAAAATTGGAAGGTCGTAAATCTGAGGTGCTTGCTGAGCCAACTGCATTACAGCTTGATACTGCATGATGCGTTGAGCCATCGTAGAGCTATTGGGATCACTGACAGGTATAACTTCAACCATGTCGTAATCGGCCTGCATTACCGCTGGATTACCTGCTACTGGCTCGTAGTCGTAGCTTGCGGGCGCGTGATCTCTAATGATGTTCTTGAGGAGCTTAAACTCCTCTTTCATTGAGTTGTGTACACGGGCTTGCACCGCACCCATAATCTTAAGCTGCCGCTCTAAGAGAGCAAGCGTAGTGCCCACAGGAGCCTGCGCACTCATGTCACTGACCTTCATGTCAGCGATAGAGCCAAGGCGACGACCTTCTTCTGTGATTTGATTTAACAGCGCCGCTAAGACCTGTGACGGCTCCTTGTACGGGAGCATCATGATGTTGTCTTTGATCGAGCCGCTTGGCACGTCTACATCGCGGAACTCACCCGGAGCAATCGGTGTATCGTCACCCTTTACACGCAGACCGCGTGACTTCATACCCCCCGGTAAATTGCTGAGAGTACCTGCATCAATAAGTTGCCTGATAAGAGAAGTGCCAGCGCGAGCGTAACCACCAATAATATGGATGAGACCCATGCCATAAGCACCAAAACCCGGGACATAATCATACTGAACCAAGTGCTGACGCTTCTTATAAGTCTCATCATCCTCTTCCCAGTTGCGGTAGATAGCTAAAACTTTATTTGTGCCACGATCAATTGCAATGATGTAAGGCAGAGCAATTTCATCTTCCTGCTCATATCCTTTTAAGTTCCAATCAACTTGAATCTCAGCGATCTGATAGCGGTCATCTTCATTGACTGAATAGCCTTGTTCTTCAGCCTTTTTCTTCTCGACATCAGTATGAATCTGAACAGGTTCGCCCAAATCAACATCACGATAAAAACCATTGACCTGTAGTTTTTTTACATCATTCTTTGTCTTCCGCATCAAGTGCGTAACACGCTCAGCAGTTCTAGCTCCGCTTGAGCCATAGGGGATAATCACATCTTCAGCAGGAACAAACAAAGACACTTGCCTTCTCAGACCCGGGTCGTAGTACACCTTCTTAAACGCTGAACCAGCAAGTCCTAAATTAAACAGCATGCGTTCATGCTCTGGTCTGTACTCGGGCATCTCCTCTGTCAGGCGATAGTTCATGTCCTCCCTAACGCGATTTGCCGCCTCCTCTTTAAGACGGTCAATTGCACCGATGATCTCCGTTTTAACTGGGCCTTGAGAAGGGAACGTTTCAGTAATAGTTTCACTTTGGAAGCGAATAGCGGCCTCTGTGAGTACTGTCGAGAAAACTCCGCAAGCGCCGTTCCAAGGCTCTGTCCTTTCTTCATACTTCATCCCCAATACTTCAAGACCTTTGACGTAAGTTTCAGTCCAATCTTTGCGAGAGTTAATGTCGGCATCGACATACTCCATCAACTCAGACGCAAGAGCACCTAGCTCACTGTCGTCCATGTCTTCAGCCAAGTTCTTACTAAAGTCATCACTGACTTCTTTGCCCGGCTCAAGCGTAATCTCCATAGAGCCATCAGCCAGAGTTACCGAGTCAGGGTTCTCAATCTCAATCTCAAGTGCAGGCTCTCCCATGTCCATCAAATCTGGAAGTCCGCCGTCAGCGGGGTAAAGAGCTTTGTCAATGTTGCTGGTAGCCATATCTGTCCTCAGTAGTACGCCGCTGTTCTACGGCGAAAGTATTTAATATCTTCGGGTTCATCATTCGGCAGTCTGATAAACCCGCCTTGTCTAAACCGCATGAGCGCCAATGTTGTTGAGTCAACCAAGTCATCGTTAGTGCCTGACGGGAAGTCGTTGCACTCTTCAATAACTTCTCTTGCCCATCTGCGATCTGGTGCAAACACTATTCCTCCTTGGAACAGTGCAGAAATTGCATTCACCCGCGCAATCTTATCTTGTCCTTTGCCCGGAGTAAACTCACCTATGGGCACACCCATCCGTCTAAATTCTTGGTAGAGTGCTGAGCCGTTAGACTTCTTCTCTACAATAAACACATCAGGCTCCCACTCTTTGTACTCCTCAAGCACCATTGCTTTAAGGTCTGGGTACTCCATTCGCTTCTTGATGGCATTGAGCAAGATGATGCAATAGTTGTTTGTTTCTTCGTTAAAGAACACACCCCATGTTGTCAGTGCGTTGTAGTCAGCCCTGTTGTTGGTCTCTTGCGCCGCATCAAGACTCATGATGATGAACTCACACTTGGGAGGATCGTCCTTCTCCCATATCTGCCACCACTCCCGTTTGAGTAACGCGCCCTCTTCCGAGACAGGATTCTGCATGTACTGGGCTTGCCAGTAGCGGGGATCCATACCTGCTTTTTTACCCAGTAGTTCTTCCAACGACCAGAAGTCTCCCCATAGCGGCTTGTCATTGAGGATGGCGGGGAACTCAACAATCTCCCACTGATCTACATCTTCCTCTTTGCCCATCTGGTTAACAATCATCCCTGTCAAGTCCAGCTTACTCCACCGCGTCATCACAATAATAATAGAGCCACCCGGCATAAGACGCTGGAGAGGGCCAGACTGAAACCACTCCCAAGCAGGAAGGAAAACGTCCGGTCTCCCAGTCTTAGCATCTTGTTCCGAGTGAGGGTCGTCAATAATAAATAGATCAGCGCCACGACCAGCAAGAGCACCTCCGACACCAATAGCAAAGTATTCTCCTTGGAAGTTTGTTCCCCAACGGGACGCGGACTTGGAATCTGACTGCAATTCGACCTGCGGAAAGATGTCTTTATAGGGGTCAGAACCCACCAAATTACGCACCCTGCGGCCAAAATTGACCGCCAAATCCGCTGTGTGGGAGGCCATAATGACCTTTTTATGAGGGTATTTACCTAGAAACCATGCAGGTGCAAGGTAAGAAATCATCTCAGACTTGCCGTGACGGGGGGCAATGTTCACAATTACCCGTCTTTTTTTGCCATTTGCTATGTCTTCAAAGATTTTGGCTAGTCTTCTATGGTGCGGGCCTACTTTATAGCCCGGATATACGTGATCTATGAAGGTTAGGAAGTCCCCTTTACCTACTTCTTGTACAGATTCACTGTCGTAAATCTTTAAAAGCTCTAAATTACGACGCATTTCATCTTCCTGCATGAATGGCAGGCTGTCCCGAATGATTTTTATCTGTTCAGGCGTGATTTTCATCGTTTACAACTCTAGCGTGAACGTCAACCGTGCGTTTTTCTAGTCTTTGCAGTGTCGCAAGCAACTCACTCTCCACTTCTTCAAGTGATTGGTGCTTGATTGTGAGTTCTGAGCGCTTCTTAAATGCATCTACGCCATCAACTTCTCCTAAAGCCTTTACCGCAGCTAACCTGTACTTAGGATCTGGGTTGTCAGTCTCTTGTAAGAGTTTGTTCACGACGTACTTTTTCAAATCTGCTAGTTCCCGCACGACCATAAAGTCATACTGAGCCACCATGCCTGCTAAATAGGCAATCGTCTCATTGGGATACTGCGCCAGATTCATGTCTGTCTTGTTTGCAACGATTTGTTCGGCAAGTTGTATAGCTTGACCGCGATGTTCCTCTGTTGGGGCGAGAGGTTCTCCTGTTATGTCCGACAACATCTTGGCTGTTCTAGCCATCATGTCTAATTCTTCCTTTGGGGAAAGCTCGGGCATAGCCTCAGTAGCCGAGGCTGGCAATGGTACGTTCTCTTCAACGTCTGGTATGTTTTCTAGCATAGGAGGAAAGTGGCACTCCGTTAAAAAAACGTTGGGTTGGCTGCTCGTCCGCAAGCTTAAAAGCCATTGCACAGTTACCCCAACAAGAATGAGCACCTTTTTCTCCGTCTTCCTACCACAATGACCGCGTGTATTGTGGCTTCCCGGTTCTGGGTGAGTCCGCCTTACGTTTCAGCGTCCAGATGCTCATACTTGTTGGTGTTGGTGCACTTAAAGTCGGAACACGTCCCACAGCGTCTAGCAGCTTCACCAACGGAAATAAATATACCACATATTTGTAAAGGGTGGTAGGAATCCTATAGGGGGGTGTTTTCCGTAAAAACTTGACAGCCAACAGTGCGGAGAAAAAGGAGGGGTGGGG
>Ga0247723_1000162_pt1 | contig 41967 bp, 58 predicted proteins | sample MSEWelMarce5H_FC_FD_189079 | JGI IMG/M metagenome (GOLD analysis project Ga0247723, IMG submission 189079) | Subsurface sediment microbial communities from gas well in West Virginia, United States - MSEEL Well Study Marcellus 5H_FC | ecosystem: Environmental > Terrestrial > Deep subsurface >... | reverse complement strand
GTGTCTTGTCTTTGCGTGTGACGACTCCATAAGCTTTCATTTACAAGCAAGTCTTTCTCTAGTTCTGAAGTGTTCAGTCCCGAGCGGACCAGCCTGAAATTTGAATTCATTGCTCAAATTGTTAGGGAACATATGTAAGATGGCAATGTAATTTTTACACGTTCAGGCCTTAGGTGTCCCGGTCCTTAAATGGATCATACTCAGATTTCATTCGAGCGGTTCCATAGGACTGGGTGATTTGACTCATAGCAGCAGGCATGTCTGGCTGAGCAAATGTTAACGCCAAGGCATCACCCACGTCAGGTGAAAACCCTAATCTAGATTTGATTTGTTCCTTTGGTTCAAGCAAGAGCTTTCCATCTTTGATCGTGTAGGTTGGGGCAACAAGTTCTTTGGCCAACTGAGTATCTTTAAACAAAGCGCTTGATTGGTTTTTAACCCAGAGGCTTAAGAGAAACCACATCTCGGTTCGCTTGTTGTAGTAACGTGGATCAATGGCCTTTGATGAGAAGTGAATCTCAAAAGGCTGTTGCCCACTTTGCTTTAAGAAGTCAACAACACCGCCGCCGAATCCACCCGTACCATCTATGAATTCAGATTCAGATCCCCACTTCATCTTCGCATTGAGAACTCGAGCTGCGATCTGTGCGTTGTCAGAGTTTCTCATCTCAACATATTTAAAAGCACGAAGCCCTTGCCGTGGGAATATGATTGTTCTATCGTCCCCGAATCTCGCAACGTCCACTCCAAGCCTCTTCTGTGAAAAGTTGTAGGCTTGTTCCCTAATCCCACGCTCCATTGCAGACATCACTTCATCGCTTGTCATTAATGTGTTGATCGAACCAGGTGGAAACATTCCAAGGATGTAGGCCATGACCCATGGGTTATCGCGACCGAACTGTTTAATCTGACCGATGGCCCACTCTAGTCTGATACGCGGTGACCGTTTGATGTCATCAGGGTCACCCGTGATTCGAACGATGTACCACATTGATCTGAGTTCATTGGCGGCTGCGTACAAGGTTCCTTCACGAGATGTAGGATTGCCCGCTTGCAAGATCTTTCCGAACTTGGGGCCTGTTGATAACCCTTGCTCTGCTGACTTAAGGATGTGTGGTGGGATGTCACCCGACTCGTCGATAAGATAGAGTACAAACTTTGAGTGTAAGCCAGACAGAGTTCTGCCAACTTCTTCTGGATTAGCTGATTTAGAATAAGATCTGGCTGATAAGAACCAAGTGGAAGGGTGATGCTTTGCAAAGATTCGAGTCTGAGTCCATTCGAAAAGCTCGAGTAATAATGCTGATCTGTTCTGCCATTTCGAAAACTCAGCCCACAAGTTATCTCGTAAATTGTCTTGAGAAATAGAAACACATGCACCTTTAGGATGTTCACCGCGTTCTCCATAACAGAGTAGAAAGTTCCACCCACACCAGGCGAGTGCTGTTGACTTACCGGGACCAGCGCACGCTTGCATCGAGATACGAATTTTATCTGGATCTTTAGATGCGAACGCCTCAAGTACATCGACTTGCCAAAGATCTGGTTCCACGTGGAACAAATCTCTGACCATTTGAACTGGTTGATCACGCCACAGTTTCAGCTTCTCTTGTGATGGGGTCATAGATAACCCAGGCAGATAAAGGATCTATCACCGAACGTATAGATCTCATTTGGATAACAGAACACTGCCTCGAATAATTCAGCTGAATCAAGATCCATTAAGATTGTAATGCCGATCATGATTTGAGTTGATGCCGTGATGCCGGGGTTGATTACGATCTGACTTGAGTCTGTTGAGTTCATAATCTTGCAACACCCTGACGCTTCTCAACTTCCATCATATAAGGTGCAAGGAACTGAGCTTGCTCAAGGGTTACGACTCGAGGTTGTTTTGGAAGGCAACAGTTCTTTGCTTTCTTTCTCTCACCACAGAAGCAGTCGATGTTTCGTGGATACTTAATGAGTGGATTCTCTGCGTAGTTTGCCATTGGATAATAGCCCCACTTGACCATGAGCTTGTCGATCTTGATCTTGAGAAACATCCAGAGGTATTGAATCTTATCTTTCATATCCACTGACTCCATCTTGTTTAGTTTTACAGAACGTTGAGCAATGAGTCTGACTAGATTTCATCGTCACCTTGTACATCCTTTTGCACACCCGACACGTCTTCTCGATCATTGGAAGATGACTGATGTCTGTGGTTGGTTTGATCGTGAAGCTGTCCATTGGATGACTGCGACTTCGAGCTAGGTTGTACGGTTGATACTTTCGCGCTGACTGGTTTCTCATTGTCTCCCCAAGATCCATGAATAAGGTCTTCTAGTTTCAGAACTGTTGTTGATTCCACGCGGTCTGTAAACATCTTTTGAGTTTTGCCAGCGAGTTCCAAAGCTTTGATCTTATCAATTAGTTTAAGTTTACGAACTGTTCCGACTTGAGTTCGATCTTCACCGCCGCCTGCCCACTCTTCGAACACGTCAACACCAGCAACAGCAGCAGCAGCGCTTGAAGGCCAATCTTTAACGTGTTTAAGATTACCTTGATCATCGTAAAGTTCCCTTATGTCCACAGTTCCAATTGCACGAAGCTCCATCAGGATTCGTTCGTAGGTCCACTCTTCTCGGTCAGCCAGTGATTGATTGTAAAGTTCTTTTCTTGTGGTATCAGCGCGAATGAATCTCATCACATCAGCAAAATGGATCTTCCACAGATCACATAATTGAATGACGGTGCCGCCTGAAGAGACGTGCCGACATATCTTGGTCATGAGTTCAGGATCTTGGAACACCAGGGTTTCGCGTTCGAGTAAGGTCAACGAGCGAATGTTATTGTCATCTGTCATTGATTAATACAGCCAGACAGCCCCACCATGAGTCAACAGTCTGAGCCTGGGCAAGCTTCAAATAAAAGGAAAGTCTGGGCACGAAGGACCAATTTGAGACGAATGCGTGGGCTCATCTTCTTATTCCACAGCTTCGAAGAATTGATCACACGAGCTGCGGTTTGCCCCTCACCGAGTATGACCTTAATTGTCTGGCCATACTGACTCACCGCATCCCATTGCATCCTTTGCTTAAAGATCGAAGTGAAGGTGAAGGTCGGTTTCAACACACCAATACCCTCCAAAGATTTCAATCAGTCCAAAGATATCGAAGATGTCATCCATAAAAACCCACCTCTTTTGAAGTCGAAAAAATAGAACTGCCAAATAAATTGCTCAAATTTGATCAATTCTGATCACTATTAAAGGAATCATCCTATTCATTTATTAAGCTCAATGAACAGTGAGTCAGCCGCTTGAATCGCTTGCCGTGAGGCCAGTTCAATAACACGATCAACTGGAGCTGGATTCTTAAGGCCCGCATTGGTCGCCAAAGCCTGATGCAATATATCTGGATACACCCCATAGATCACATGCTCACGCCTGGTCATGCTTTGAAGTGGATTCAATTTCGTTATCTTGACCACACCATTAACTGGCAGGCTGGGATCGTACTTCATCTTGGACATCTCGCATCTCCTTGTTTGACGCACCAGCTGTCCACCAGCCAATGCTTAATTATTAATCAATTCGAAAACAGCTGTTACCTCAGTTACTCTTGATACTCGTGACTTCCATAACTCTATTAGAATTCATACGCCCCCCACCCCTAAAACCCCACATATATAGGGTATAAATAATAATAAAATGTATATTTAATAGGTAACATAAGTAACAGAGTATCAGTTTAGTAATTTCAATAGCTTACAAAGTTACCCAAAAAATCTTGTTACCCCATTTTAAAAGGTAACATTGCGATTTCTGCCCGTATTATCAGCACCAGGTGCAAAGTTCCAAGGTTTATGGTCCATATTCACAGTTTCACCCTCTTCATCGTTAGCATCAGTGTCAATTTCAGATGATTTAAGTTTATCAGAATTAGACTCATCGTGTTGTTTAGTCCAAACCTTCACCAGCTTTCCACCAACTCCGACTCGTTTCGGATGTAACCTGTAACCTAAGATTCTCATGCATCTGCCAATTCGATTTTGGTCAGGCTTACCAAGTCGAGAAGCTTCACCCTTTAATGCATCTGTCCAAATATCATGCGTGTTAAAAGATCCAGGCACCGTTCTCTCATTAAGCCAGCGACCAATTACATCTTCCCAGGCATCCTGTTTGCGACGGGATTCCTGAACCTCTTTACTTCGAGGCGGTTCCTGATGCCACTGATACCCTGATTTATAAAGCTCCAAAGCCTCAGCAAAAATCTGGTCCCTCACTGATTCAGCGTATTCAGTATCAATACGGTTTCCAACAATAATAGGAAAGAATCGACGAGCCCCCGTGACGTCATCAAGGTAATCGTCCTCGTTTGTAGTACCGATGAGCAAACAAGTTCGAGGGAACTTTTGCACACTTCTCCCATAAGCTGGACGATACTCGTCAATTCTTTGAGACAGTTTATTTTTAATGGTTTTGATATCAGCCTTTGACATCTTATCAAGCTCACCGATCTCCATTAAAAGCTTGCCTTGCATCGACATATCAAAGTCTTTTGTACCGATGTCAGCGTTGGCTTCAGCAAACCATTTCCCACCCATAATAGATGCGAACGTGGACTTGCGTGAACCCTGCCTGCCTTCAAGGATAACCATCTGGTCAGCTTTACAGCCTGGGTCCATGATTCGTGCGACCATTGCGACTAGAAAGTTCTTACACACGATCCTGGTGTACTCAGAGTCTTTGGCTTGCAGAGTTTTAATAAAGAACTGTTCAACTCGAGGCTCACCGTCCCAAGTAAGACCAGTCAGCCAATCACGTGGCTCATGCTTTTGGATATTAGAGGCCACATCATTAATGGCATCTGAAACGTGGTGCTTGGATATTTTTGTAAAGCCGTAAACGTTTTGTAGCATGATATAAAATTTTATATCGTCAATCTCAGACCACGGCCTCACGATCCCAGTGTTCCATTTGGTCAACACCTGATTATAAAAGGTGTCAGTCCAGACAAGATCTTTAAAGTCAGGAAGGCCTTTGAGGATCTTTACCACGTTGCCTGAATTCATCACCAGGCGCGTGTTATCGTGGGTCATCTCGAGGCCCAGCTCAACGTACAGAAGATGTCTGTTCACCGGCACCTGGACTGTATCAGGATCATTGCTGAGTGATATATTCAAGTTCACTTCACGTGGTTCCTGTTTTCTTCTGGTCGGTTCCCGATCTGGCATGACTTCAGGAACCACGCTTTTCGGTTTGTTAACAACCTGAACAACAGACTTTGCCCACTCCGAGAACGCCTTATGATTCCATCCTTCAGCCAAAGCATCAGCAGCATCCCATCCATCTGAATGATCACGGTCAGCGTTTAAGAATTTAACTTCAGCACACTTATCAAGAAGCATGGATGCAATCATGGTCCCTGCTTGGATTCCTGGTTTATCGGCATCAGGCCACACGAGAACTTTGCGACCATAGATAGGTGACCAATCAACTTTGTTCCACGCCTGAGCGCCTGATGGCCACGTAACAACGACATAAGCTTGAGTGATCTTTGAAGCGGCATCGCAGGCTTTCTCACCCTCAACTATAAGGATGGGTTTACTCGCATATTTATGCACATTATGCAGACCATAAAGTGGGCGCGGGGCATCCCAAAGTTTCTTCACCCACTTACCCTCAGTTGACCAGGACCAGGGAACAAAAGTTTTTTTGCCGCTGTGTGTGTATCTGGTAACATAAAAGAGAAGTTCATTATTCTTGCCCAGATACTCATGGACGAGGTCGGGCTTCCCAAATTCAGGTGCCGCCACGTCAACAGGCGGCGCGGTTAAAACATATTTAGGTTTAAGATTCGGTGGGCTTTCTTGTGGGTGCTGTGATTTGATATTGACTTCACCCAAGTAAACTTCGGATAGTTTACGGGCTGCCTCTCCCTGATTTACATTATGGATTTCTGCGTACAGGCTGATTAGGTCTCCACCTTTTTGGCCTGTCGCAAAATCTGCCCACTTACCTGTTATTAAATTAAAACCAAAACTATCACCAGGGCCTCCGCGTAGGGCACCTGCCCTATACTCAGGGCCCACCCGTTTCCCACCAGGAACCAGGTCAGCTACAATGAATTCAGCTTTTGAAAGAAGTCTATTTGAAATGGATGTAAAATCAATCTGTTGGGGATTTGTCCCCACGTCTATGTTGCTCACTCTTTGTCCCCTCGAAAACACTTGCCACATCATCAATTGATCTCGCCTCAATTGCGATGCCGCCCGCTTTGTTAACCGCCGCTAAGAACGCAGCTTGTTCGGGAGTGAGTTTCAGTTTTCCGGTTTTACCCTCGACCGCTGTGAAAACTGCCAACTTACAACCTACAAGATCAGGTGTAATAGTGACGGTCTTCCAGCCTATTAAATCAGATGAGCCTGTTGCAAGCCCTGACTTGATGAGCCGACCTTTTCTTACGATGAAATCACCAGGCTGAAGAGTGTGTGTTTCCCTGGAGCGAACCGCTATGACACGACCCGAAACCGACAGGGCCACATTATTTCTGAACAGCCTACTACCTATTGATGTCACATAGAGTTGGATTTTATTGAGCAGGTCTTTTTCTTTCAATCTTGATCCTTATCTAAAGCAACGTCACGAATTGGCTCAGGCTGAGTAAGTTCAACTAGAAAAATTTCCTTGCCTTCAAGTAAAGAATCATCATTAAGCATTTCTCGCACACGAACATCAAAGCACCAAACTTTTTGAACACAATTAGGATAATTCTTTTTGATGTAGTCTTTGACTTTGACTCTCATAAAATCTTATTTGGTTTTCTTTTCCAATTGAAAGCCAGAGTTCGTGTGAAGCTCTATCATCTTTGCCATATACAAAAGCTCTAATCCATTTTGCTGAACCGTTTGAATGTTCACAGTGCCATCAGGCTTAAGTGTCACAATGATACAGCCAACGATGTTGGGATCTTTCTTTGCTTCATCAAAGGCCGCAATGACTTTGCCGTAAGTTGATTTTGTATCAGCGGCTGGTGTTTCTTTAGTTTGCTGTTGCTTCATTGGTATCCTCCTATAATGGTATACTAAGAAATTGTACTCAATAGATAAAGAAAACATCCAGCAGAAACACCAGCAGCAGCGTCTCTACAATGTAGCGCATAAGCAACGGCACCAATTAGAACGACTGCCATCTTAACTGTTAGTAGTTGGTTCATCTGATTCCACCTTTGGTTTTGTTGTTGCCTGTTTATAAAATTGACTGAGTCTTTCGACAGCTTCAGGTTCTAAGAAGATCTTGTTTGGCTCACTCATGCAATTACATTCTATTGCCATCGAGTAACCTGTCCACTCCGCATAAACGCCGTCACCTAAATATGTTTTCATGTTCACCCCTACTTAAATTCAATTCTATTCATATCCTGACCAACAAGATCTCTGAGAGATTGAGAAAAATTAACGTCTTTGCTTTGCTTCTCTTCTATAATTTCAAAAGAACCAGAGGCAAGCCAGTAATAAGACTCAGTTCCAGGTAAAAAAGTAACTGCATTTTTGTTATCAGAAACTGTCGCATCAACTATCTGACCAGAAGTAAAGCCGAATTGTTCAGTTTTTATTTTTATCTTCATCTAAAAATTCTCCTTAATTATATTCAGCCTCAAAAAAATTGAGCTTACCTTTATAAACTCTGTACTCTAGTTCCTTTGGATTCTCTAGAACAAAACCAACAGGACCAATCCACCACTTACTATCTGATTCAGTCACCACGTCAACAAGATCAACAACGCCAATGATTCCACCAGTATGAAGCTGATTAGGTTTTAAGTTAAATTTTTTACAAGCTTCGTAGTCAATCATCTGAGAGGCGTGAACGAGAAAAGGACCACGGTGTTTTGTTTTCCAGGTTCTGTTCTCTATATCCTTGCCGCCATGAATAATCAAGTGAGCCCATGGCTGACGAATTGAAAGGCATTTCATTTAGTTATCCACCCGAGCAATTGCTTGCTTAAAAAAATCAAGAGCTTTTCTATCAAGAGATTCAATCAGCATTCTTAAACTTATCTGAGAAACAACAACAGGTGACCTGTCACCAGCAGAAAGAACCCAAACAAGGGAAGGCTCATTTCTAATTGAACCTTGTGGAAGAATGTAAAGCTTCGTTGGCAACAACTGTATTGTTCTGGGTGGAGCTTCGACTCTCTCATTAACACCCAAGACTTCTGTTTCAAATTCTTTCATTTTAATTACTCGCTTTTGCTTTGTACTTAGCTTGGTAAAGTTCCATGTTTAATATCTTTTGCTTAAGCATACTGTTCTCTTCACGCAGTGATTTGATTCTTTGATCTTTCATCTGATCAGTCTCTCTCAAAGTTGAAAGCATTTGCTGAACAGAAGCCAGTGATACCTGACTAAAGTGAGTGGATCTTATATAAGACTCTCTAAGCCTTTCATTCAACGCTTCTATCTGAAGATCTTTTTCTTTACACTTACAAAATAAATTAATCATTGTAGTAATCTGCCAAGGCAACACCTGCCTTGAATCCCATGAACGCTATGCCCCACATCCATCCAATAATTATAAATGGAATCGCTAGAATAAATTGAAGCCATTTCATTTCTTCACCTCAAACTCATCAGTGCCCATTAAAAACCCAGAGTATTTCATTTTGTATTGCCAACGATCTTCATCACCACTGAAGTAATACTCATATCCCTCGATCTCATCCAGATGATTTTTCTTATCATCAACAAATGTGACCATGGTTCCAAGTTTCAATGGTGGGTTTAATTCTTTTGGAAATGCAGTATGACCATCCTCAATTGTTCTAATAACAAGATCAGGCCACACGTAAAGGCGACCGTTCATTTCTCCATAGTATTCCATCCAAAGTTCAAACTCATGATCACCCTTCCTTAGAGGACCAATGTTTTTTATAATCGCATCAATGCGTCCAACATAATTAGCTCCAGTAAGTTCAAATTCTTTAGGGGCAGATCTAAATGCCGCATCTTTAAACTCGATGATGTCACCTATTTTAAATTTCACATCGGCCCCCTCTGAATAATAATCTCAGGCTGTTTCTTTTCAAAACTATCGAACAGATAATCAAGTTGTTCCCAAGTAAGGCCCGGTTGTTTGGTATCTTTTCTTATATTGGTGACGCAGTTTTTAAGAGCAGTCATCACAGATCTCTGTGTTGCCAAGATAATTTCTTCTGGATTATCACCGTTGGCCATCTCGAAATGTTTCATTTCATTATCTCCCGTACCTTGGATAAGCCCAGTTATAAATTGAGTGATAAAGAATTGAACCACACAAGAGACCATTATAAAACGCCTGCATTCTCACATCATCAAGGTAAGAAGAAATCAAAAGACCAGCTGACAGATGAAGAAACCACAGCGCAGTAGCGTGTCTCTTAATCCAGTGAGGTCTTTTAAATTCTTTTTTTAAATCGTCAATCATAGATCACCCAAGAAGATTAAATTCTTCTCAACAAAGTCAGCGTTCATCAACTGAGTTCCACCTTCAGGTCCACAGTCAATTGCATAAGCAGATGGTTTTGTATTGGTCAGAAGTAAAGTGTGACCTTCCATCTTGGCAAGCTCTTGCTCATGACAGATTCTATAGAGTGGAATAGCGACAGCACAGAAAGCATTATTAGGTGACATCACGATTTGATCTTTCATTTCTTTATTCCCCAAATTCTTTCAGCCTCTTCCATAAGATCTAAAGTTAGCAACATCTTATCAACTTTAGCTTGCTCACCTTCGAAGTCCTCGACAATCATGGTGATTGCTTCTGACTTATCTGTCTTTGCATACTCAGCGATCAAAAGAAATCGACGATAGGCTTCTTTAAATCCAGCCGCATGTTGATCTGCCAAATCTTTTTTATAATCTTCAAGAGGTAAAGATAAGGTTCTCATTTTACTTCATCATTGGAGGCCAGTTCCAATGTCCACCCTTTGGCTCTGCTGAGTAAGGAGTTGTATTAAAATACAAACCGTTTGGATTCATAACGAACAGCTGAACTTCTTGAGTCTCTTCGTTAATTACTTTCGTGATGATGGCAGGTGATGGCTCAGCCTTGTGTTCTCCACCTGGTGTTCCGTACTTTTGATAATGGACGATCCGTCCGATACTTGCTTTCATGATTTCCCCTTTGTAGGTTTAGGTTTTAAATAAATTGATTCCAAGTTCCCCATGCAATCAAGTATCGTGTCGATCTTTTCATGACCGATCTTGGTATGAGCTGCGATCAGAGTTCTTAAAAGTTTTCTACTGACTCGAGTCTTTTCGATCAGCTCCATTGCGTGACTGATCTTCTGAATATCTTGAGCCAATACTTCGAATGGAACTTGTGGCTCATCATCTTTTTGATTTACTTTTACTGTTGCCATCTAAAACCTTTTTCTTTTCTAAAGCGGCTAGTGCTCTTGTATTTTTCTTATTAACATACTCAACAACTTCCATGGCTTTCTCTTTGCCGTGGACTTTCATTACATCATCGAACTTAACCCATCCCATATTGTTAAGACTATCAACGGCAGCATCTACTGGATAATCTGATGCCGCTTCTATCGTATCCAAAACCAAAACCACGTGGGCATATTTAGGTTTTGTTTTAGTTGAGATTTGAACATCTCCACCCATAGTTTTAATTTCTCTTGTCGTATAAATCTTTCCTCTTGCACTCATGTCTCACTCCTTAAGATCAGCGCCCTCTCTAGTGTCAACTTGAAAACGAAATTGTTTCTAAGCCAGAGAGGACGCTTCAATTATTTAAAACATCTCTTCAATCTTTTTAAAACCCAGTTCTTACTAATGGCCTCTTCTTTAACATCAAGACATCCATCAAAAATTTCCAGGACCGAAGTGCGATAGTCATACAGCTTTACTTCAAGCTTACGATTCTCGTCTTCGAGTTCCTTAATTCGTTTCTGATACTGATACTTGGTTTCGTGATTCATCTAAACTGGGACCTCAACAACTTCACCCGTCGCATGGTTCACTACACTTTTCTTTTTCTGTATCATAGTTTTTGGATCTCGCAAAACTCTTGGTCCATGGTTTGGAGTTGTTACAGGGAGACCCTTCCATACGTGATGGAATAACTTGGCCTCTCTCTTCACATCAGCCAGACAATAGGTGATCGCTCGACCGTATTCTTTTCGTTGCCACATGCGCGGAGCCTCTGCCCCATCCTCTGTCTTCATGTGCTCCTTGCCGAATGTTCCAAGCAAGTGATCATCAAGCCTCATGCCTGGTGTTCGAGCGTTATCGCTGTGACCAAGGGCACGCTTTGATTCAATCATCAGATCATAGATCGGTAACTTATCACTGAGCTTTGACTGACAGCAGGCGTTTAAAAGTTTGTTATCAAATCCCACGATATTAAATCCACTCACGATGTCAGCGCTGTTGAGCCTTGCAATCAGCTGTTCGATGTTGTCATCCATGAAAACCAAATAGTCCATGACTCTGAAATCAAATGCGCAGGCAACAGAGATTCCCATCTTGTCGTGCGTGCCCCACGTGATGTCGCCTTTGATTTCATTTTTAATTTCGCAGTCAAAGACCACGATGTTCTGCCCTTGAATATCCATTACTTAAATCCCCTAGTTTGTTTGTAAAGATCCATCATTGCTGTTGTTAAATACGGATTCATATCATTAGGAACAAGGCGTGAACTCGCATCAGCTTTCTGAGAAAAGAAAGCATTCATCACTGGTGACATCCCATATCCTGGATGAAATCCACAGATGGCATAGAAGAGTTCGTTTCTATATTCAGAGATTTTAAATGTAATGAAAGCCATAGGTCTTATGATCCACCAGCGTCTCCCAAAAACAAATTGCTGAACGTGAAGAGACTTCATCACGATATCTTTTGCGTAGTGAACTGGCTTTGTCTTTGAATAAATAACTGGAGACCAGCACCAGTACCATCCACCCATAAGAATCCAATGAATCCAGAAGACAACCTTCCACTTCCAATGAAAGAAAGAAGCCAGAGCAAACAAGGCTGATGTCGTATAGTATTGCGGACCTGCCATTGGTTGCCCCAGCCCCAGAACTTCAGAGTCAGGACAGAAATTTATTCCAAAATTATTGCACCGATTGGAAACCCAACCGCCATTATCAGCATCAAAAGAACAAGTCCCAAGATTAAGAAGATAGTTCCAAGCCGCACCTCTAACCTCCCACTCTAAATTTTTCAGGCGAACTTTCTCGTGAGTCGCAGCAAAACACCAGGCAACAACAACATCACCAGATACTTTACTCAGATTATAAACTCCAATATCATCCACTCTTCTGACAAAGTTATTCATCATCAAGAGAAGAGATAGCCCCTCTTCCTTTATAAATCCAAACATCGTGAAGGCACCATGGTCATCGGTGTTGTCGAGTAGCTTCGAGTTGATTCTCATTCGTATCGGATAGTCTTCCATTGAAACCATCTCATGCGTTGGAATCTTCTGATCTTTTATTTTTTCATAGATGAATAATCTCCAGTAGAGGTGAGCAAATGGATACAAAATGTATACAATTAATTGAGTGGGATAACCTACAAAGATAAAAAGAAACCATCGCATGATCCACACCCTTGAATTATCTAACGTGTTCATCAGTAGTCACTTCCACCCGAAGACCCAGAGTCAGAAGATCCTGAGTCTGATGATGAACCGCTATCCCAAGATGAGCTTGCTCCACCGCCTGAGAAATCACCGCCGCCTCCAGACCAAGACTTGTTATCATCTGATGAAGATGAAGATCCAAAGACAGAATCATTCATAGAGGCAAGGGCCAATCCTGTTTTTAAAATGTCGATGTCATCAGTTGTTTCTTCTCGTCGCGTTGACTGAGCAGGGGGCATGTACTCTGGCTGATGTAATTTCTTTTTATGTTTTCTTCTATAATCATCACCAACGATTGCTCTTGTGTGATCTTGTCTTGCAATAAATTGTTCGTGCTGGCTTACCTTTTGTCGATAGTCTTCAATCTCAGCAAGCATCTTTAATCTTTTTTCTCTGCGTTTTCTGAAAAAATTAAAAGGCCAAAAGTTCCACATATCAATCTCCATTTCCATGCTCTTGATGTTGATCCACTTTCTTAACAGTCAAAGCTTTGTCGAGATCATCAAGTACGTTCTTATAATACTGATCACCCGTATCTTCGAAGGCTATCCTAAGAGCTGGCTTAACTTTATTTAAGATGCCAGATAAAACGCGGCACTGATCTTTGTACATCTCAGCCTGCTGAGCCATGAGCTTGAATCTTTTCTCTCTCAGTAAAACTGTTGGCACTATCCCCTCCCGATCTTTTTCTTTTGTCTCGCATGGAAAACAAATCTGGCCCAGGCTTCGGGCTTCTTATAATTTCTTTTCTTGCCAAGCTCTATCAACTGATGAAGATCCAAAGCTTGCCCCTGTTCTTTTCTAAACTCACGCTTTGCTCGTTCCTTATCTATTTCAATCAGCTCTTCATCTGTTGCCTGGAGATCAACATTTCTTTTCTCTTGTGTAAATATATTTCCACATTCAGCGCACTGTGATGAAGCTGCCATCAGCGCCGCAAAACAAACAGGACAGATCTTGACAGATGGCTCACCTTTTTCTTTTCTTCTGTTTCCCTCAAGGCTCCACGTCCTATCTTGGTCTGGCATACCATGCTCAACACAAGCCCTCACATGATCTAATATGATAGCGAACTTCTTACCAGGTGAAGGCCTGAGTGCCCGACCCACCATTTGTAAATAAAATCCTAGAGACTTTGTTGGCCTGAGCAATATGCAACACTCAATAGATGGACAGTCGAAACCCTCACCTAAGAGGTTGACATTTGTTATCACTTTGACTTCACCTGCTGCGAACTTTTTAAGCACAGCATCGCGGTGACTGGAGTCAGTGCCGCCGTCTATATGTTCAGCTCTGATGCCAGCCTCGTTGAACTGTTGAGCCACGTGAAGCGAGTGTTCGATGTTAACACAGAAGACAACAGCCCTCTTGCCTGGTGCCCTTCTCTGATATTCTTTGATGGCATCACCAGTCAGCTTTGGTTTATCCATGATGGAAGCAAGCTCACTGTTCACGTAGTCACCCATGCGGGTGTGAACTTGAGAGAGATCCACACTTGATGCCGCATATATTTTATAGTCAGAAAGATATCCAGCCTTGATCAGATCTGAAACCGTTGGACCTAAGATCATGGAATCAAAGTAATCACCCAAGCCAAGACCGTCCAGTCTCTCAGGTGTTGCCGTGACACCAATCTTATAAGCATCAGGAAATGAATTGATAACCTTGGCCCAGCTCTTAGCTGGTGTGTGATGGGCTTCATCAGGAACGATGAGCTGTGGCTTGTGTCTTAATAAGTGAAGACGATTCGCCAAGGTTTGAATGGATGCGATCTGAACAAGCTGACTATAATCTGCCATGAATCCAGATGAGATGATTCCAAATGGAACACCCACCTTTTGAAATGCCAAAGCTGATTGCATCACCAACTCACGACGATGAACGATGAAGATTGAAGCGTGACCCTTTTCGTGTGCGGTCTTTAGCATGTGGGAAACGATAGAGGTTTTGCCAGCACCAGTGGGCGCGACCATGAGAATTGATTTGATCTTTCGAAGCATCTCTCTACGGGCGCGACCAACGAGGTCAACCTGATATGGTCTTAAAATAATACTCACTTGCTCACTCCAAGTTATGTATTATTTTTTAACGACACGACCGCCGATCAAGTCAGCGGCTTTGATGTTTACTTTTAATTGCTTAGCTCTTTTGAGAATGATTGGTTGAGCCGTGTTAGGGATTGATCCTTTGATTCCTTTTTTGGTTACTCGAGTTCTCCATTTGCAAACTGAAGATGGAGATTTATTTAGGGCTCGAGCTGTTGCCCGAACGCCTCCGAATTTTTGTATGACAAAATCTGCTGGTGTTAATTTCATGGTGCCCCCAAGCTGATGAACCTAGGGAAACGCATGGGAGTAGTCAACATTTAATCTTGATCTTCAAAGTCTTGAGAGTCCAAATGTTCACAGCGAAGGCAGAACTTTTCATTGTCACCCTCGTCACCTTTATTAAAAGTCTTGCCACAATCTTGACAAGTGCATTTGATTTCAGTTCCTTCCATATCTTTTGAAGCACGCCATTCTGTATACCAGCTCATGATTCACCTCACTCTGTTAATATATTAACGCACTGTTTCCATTAAGGCAACACATAAAAAAACCCAGAGGGAGTGAGTCCCCTGGGCTTAGCGTGAACCGAGATTCATGCATCTGTAAATGTTACACTAATGCGTTATGACTTGCAAGTGTTTCAAGTGTTCGCTTAAAAGCAACATGTATAACTATACACATTTCGGAGTGAGACATGATCCATAGAATTCTTCCTGATGATAAGACGCACTGGCTCAAGTTGAGATCAACAAACATTAATTCAACCGAAGTCTCTGCCCTCTTTGGCTTGTCTCCATATCAAACAGAATTCGAATTGTATCACCGCCACGTCTCAGAACTTCAGGTGGATTTTACTGAGACAGATCGAACAAGATGGGGCACTCGATTGCAGAACTCTATCGCTGAAGGAATCGCTGAGGATCAAGGGTGGGAAGTAAGGGAAGCAAAAGAATATATATATGATGATGAACTCAAGATGGGATCTTCGTTTGATTACATGCTTCTAGATAAAAGATATCACGACCCAAAGGAAGACGCTGCAATCTTGGAAATTAAAAACGTGGACGGCATGGCCTTTCGTGATGGCTGGATTGAAGATGAAGAGGATGGAACCATTGAGGCCCCGCCCCACATTGAGCTTCAGGTCCAACATCAGATGGCACTCACTGGTTTAAAGAAAGCTTACATCGGTGCGTTCATCGGTGGAAACAAAGTTGTTCTCATCGAGCGTGATGCTGATGATGAGATCATTGAATCTATTCGAAACAAGATCAAAGAATTCTGGCAACGAGTTCAAGATAAGAATCCACCTTCACCTGATTTCAAACATGACATGGATGTCATCTCTAAACTTTATGGATACGCAGCACCAGGCAAAGTGATTGAATCAAATGAAGAGATTAACAAGTGGGCAAAGAAATATAAGAGAGTGTCGGATGTAATTAAAAAGCTTGAAGTTCGTAAGGATGAATACAAAGCCCACATCCTAACTCAGATCAAGGATGCCGAGAAAGTTTCTGGAGACCTGTTCAGCATTACCGCTAGCATGGTCGGACCTTCATCTTATGAAGTTAATAGAGAGGGCTTCAGGATGTTTAGAATCAACTGGAGAAAAGCCAAGAGTGAAAAGACTAAGAGTTGATATGACATCTGACGGTGACACCCGTGAGTGGGGTCTCGTGATTTGGACTGGCTCTAAGAATGAACGAACAGCTAAAGCTCAAGCAAATAAATTTATCAAACAATTCAACAAAGGAAGAAAGCATGTCAGGGATACTAGAACAAATCGAAAGGGTCCGAAGATACAAGTCAATGGCAGGTCCTTACTCCGCTCTGATTACTGAGCAGGGTGACGGCAACAACAAGCACACCACGATTGAACTGTCAGGTGATCAGTTCGAGCTGGTCAAGGCTACGAAAAAGATTGTTGTCATTGGCGAGTGGGAGTGGAGCTTCTTAGCTGAAGTGTTCGCAACAGTGGATGCCGATAATTACAGAGCGGTTATGGAAACAAAGCTGGATACTGAACAATCACAAGTGAGGGAAATGTGACAAAGACAAAGCAAACAATCTTAGAACAAGTGAAACACTTAAGAGCAAAGGGCTACACCTTTGATCAAATCGCTGATCAGTTTAATGAGCAGGGACTTAAGACTCCAACTGGTAAAACTTGGAAGGGGTGGGCCATCGCTCAAAACTTTAGAGGCAAGCTTGATGCGGCATCAACAGCAACAAAGACTGGTCCAAAGAAAACATCTTCAGTCAGTGAACTGATCAGATCAATTGGTCATTCAACGATGCCTCTCCACAAGAAAGTTTCTATCTTGCAACACCTGGTCTAAGAGGATGACAGTCTTGAGAACAGTTGTCAGAATCATAGGTAATGGCCAAAGAGAAAGAAGACATCCACGTTGTACCAGTTGAAGATATCATTGAGCATATCGAGGTGGAGCATTGCCCTTGTGGAACCGAGTGGGATGAATACAACAAAGCTGACTTTCTAAGTGGACGTGTCAACCATAAAGTGATAGTTCATAATAGACTGATGGATAATCCACAGTAACAATAGGGGGCAACATGGCTAAGAAAGCAGCAAGCAAAAAAGCAGCAGCAAAGAAACCAGCTAAAAAGTCTGATAAGAAAAAGTAATTGTTCTAGATCGTGGAGATGTACAGGCAAGCCGTTGCAAAATCTTAAATCAGGGTCGGGTAAAAATTCCGGTCCACGATCTGCGAACTTAATAGGAGTGAGACCATGTCCAACATTACCCCAGTCGATGAGCTTAAAAGTAACTTAAGTAAAATGGAAAGCCAATTCAAGATGGCTCTTCCAAAACACATACCTGCTGAAAGATTCATGAGAGTGATCTTCACAGCCATCGGTCAAACACCAGCGCTCAGTCGGGCTGATCGTCAAAGCTTCTATGCTGCGTGCATGAAGTCAGCTCAAGCCGGTCTCTTACCTGATGGTAAAGAATCTGCCATCGTCACATTTAAAAACAAAGCAGGCCAAGAGATCTGTCAGTTCATGCCGATGGTCGCAGGGATCTTAAAGCAAGTACGAAACTCTGGTGAGCTTGCAAGTATCACGAGCCAATTGGTTTATGAGAAAGATGATTTCAAGTATTGGATTGACGGTGAAGGTGAACACCTTGAGCACAAGCCTAACATCTTTGAAGACCGTGGAAAACTAAGAGGTGTTTATGCTCTTGCCAAGATGAAAGATGGAGCTGTCTATATTGAAGTCTTAACGAGTCAGCAGGTGGATGCAATTAAAAAGAGTTCAAGGTCAGCAGGATCTGGACCGTGGGCTGGAGCATTCGAAGCTGAGATGTGGAGAAAGTCTGCCATCAGAAGATTATCAAAGCGCCTTCCATTATCAACAGATATCGAGATGACCATCAAAGCTGATGATGACTTCTATGATCTTGAAGGTAAAGAAACTCAAGGTGAAGTGGATACAAATGCGTTATCTGTTTCAGCAAAGAAGCCGTCTCGACTTGGTAAGCTCGTCAAGGGTGTGACTTCTAAAGAGTCTAAAGAAGAGACAGCGGTGTTGCCTCCAGACGAACACCGTGAAACTGAAGTCGTTTATAATGAAGACGTGGATCAATCTGATCTACCCATCTGATATAATTTTAAACTTATAACTTATGTGCTATATTGGATCTCAGAGTGAGGTCCAAATGTTTTCAAAGAATGATATCAAATTAATATGCTTGGCTTACATTGTGTGCATGATGTCCACATTCTTAATAGGATGTGCTCAGCCCGGTGGAGCTGAATCAATCAAATCAACAAAAGAACTTTTCAGCACCTGGTCAACAGGATCAGGTCAGACTCTTGAATTAACTGGTGCCGTGTTCGGGACTCAGGTTGTTGAGTTCGAACTATATGCCAACGCTTCTTGCTTGTGCAATCTTACGATCTCAGGATCTCAGTCACAAGGAACTGCCAACATTGGATCTTGCACTTGGACTGGAGGCGGTGCCTCTCAGTGTGGATCTATCGCAAACCAGGGCTACACTTACCTAAATGTCGGTGCAAATTTAAGCTTATGTAATACCTCAAACCAAACCTGTACGTCTTATAAATAGGAGTGAGTTATGACCATGCAAGATGTGATGCAAATGAATTACTCAATTCAGATGTTCGAAGCCATCGGCGCTTGGGGCATGGCTGAAGTGTTAAGAGAACAATTGGAAAAGGCTTTGGATAATAATAATGATAAGCTGGTGTGGAACTAAGCGGCGTTTCGAGCGTTCGCTGTACCGGGCAGGCTCAGCCCACACCAGGATTATATCATAACTTATGTCATAAGATGTTGCCATCAGAGAAATCCCTCTTGTAGTATTTGCCAAGAGGTAAGCATGGCGAAAGTAACTATCACAATCACAGATCTTCCAGGCGACAAAGTTGAAGTCATTTGCGATCCCACCTTTGAGACAATGGCGAAGATGAATGAGTCAGGTCACCCTTGGACCTCAGCTCACGGCTATGCCCTTCGTGCCCTCAATGCGATTAGAAAAGCAGGCAAAGAAAAAGAACCCACGCTCATCCACATTCCAAAGCTTGGTATTAAGTTTTAAATTTCAAGCGCCGATAGGTAATCACGTATTGATTTCATAGGCAGTCATTCTTGGTTCTCACTATCCGTTCCGTTTTAGGTGAGGCTGTTAACCCGTGGTCCGTTTGCAGCCTCACCAGCTTTTAACGAAACGATCAATAATCTCTTCGACCATCCAGCTCCAAACTTATCCCACTTCGCTTTTGTATAAAGGCGATGACGCTCCAAAGAGTACAGTAAAATCAATTCTCTTATTGACCTTCCTTGCAAAGCTTCTAGAGTTACAGTTCCAATGTTTCCATCAGCCTTAGCACGCACGATCCTTTGGAGCGCCATACTAGCAGTATCTTCACCTTGATTAATTGCCGCATCGAAAACCAAAAGATTTAAACCTGATGGCAGAAGATCTCCACTGACCTTATCCCAGAAATCTTTCTTATAAATTTCACGAGCCTGGTCGATAGTCAGATTTACTATGTCAAGATTTGGATAAGATCTTTTTGAAATGCCAAACTTAGTTAATCCACCTGGATCATCTGGATTGTTAACAACCGTTGCCCCGCCCTCGAGGTCAATAATAAAATCAACAGCTTCCAAGAAGTTCATGTCTTTCCTTTTTTTATATTTGAAATTTCAACCGTGTGTTTCCCTAAAGCTTCAGCGACCTGACTCATATTGTGACGGTGATGCTGATCAAGCCTGTCAATCTTAACCTCAACAACTTTTAAATTTCCAGCGGTTAGATCAAGCTTGTCTTTCATTTCGAGAACACGTCCAACTTTCTCCATTGATTCCTTCATCTGCTTGAGCGCATTGCTGGAAGCGTTCTGCGCATCAGTCGCGTGAGCCGTAAGGTCAAGCATCTGTTTTGCAATCTGTCCTTTGAACTCTTCTAGATTTTTGCCTAGCGATTCCATTTTAACTCTGACAAGATTTGATTCTATTTTTACAGTTTGGATTGATTCGGTGGACATCTTTTTATTAACAGCTGTGTCTTTGTCTCGCTGCTCTTCGTATTCAGCCAAGCGTGCAAAGAGTTTATCAATTCGATTGCTCACGTAAGATAAAAGTTTTTCAGCCAGAGCCCAGACAATGAGCCCCAAACAAAAGCATGTGGCAAGAAGACCGCCTATGATGGGGCCTTTCTCAACAAAGAAATCAAAAACCTTTTCCACTTATTCTGAATCCGGATTGCAAGAATTCAAAATAAGAAGCAACGTCTTAACGTCTTGCTTTGGCAAGCACATATAAACAGGATCAAGATCTCCAAGTGATTTACTGGAGATCCATTTGCCATCAAAGTCAGTCGGCTTTTGGGGCGGGCTTTGACACCCGCTGATTAAGCCTATGCATAAAAATATCATTAAGAGTTTTTGCATCCCCATCCCCTTCAAAAGCTGCGTCGATACTCTTAATATCTTCAGCGTTCTTTTGAGTTTGAGCAAGCAGGCGTTGTTGTTTCTGGTACTCTTTAAAGGCCTCGATCAAGGCCATGATAATTTGGAGTACAAGCTGGTTCATTACTTAATCAACTTGATAGAAGCTAAGTAATCAAGAACAAACAAGAGCGCCTTGTAAGCTTTAGATTTTTCAACACGATCAAGAGCTTCATCATCAGCAGTTGTCTCTGTGCTCTTAACGTAAGCCTGAGCCAGAGCGAACAATGGTTTTAAGATTGCTCTTAAGGAACCAATCACCATTAACACCGTTAAGATGTAAGGATGGTTTGTTGCGAACTGAAGAATGAAAGCTGCGATTTGAAAACCGATTTGATCCATTAAGTCCCCCTGTGATGAGGGACTTATCGGATATCCAGAACTTAAACTTAACGGGCTCCGATTCGATGAATTGAAATGTGGTTGCCTTGGGAAACTGTGCCCGCATAAAGTGTCGGGGTACAAGTAGCCGTTGGATACACCGCCACATAATCGCCTGCGACTAAGTTCACTAGGTCAGAACCCGAAGCCGGGGCCGAAGTGCTTATCATGTTAGCGAAGTCTGAGTAGAGTGATCCATTCTTATAAACTCGAATGGTCGTCGTGACTGCGCCACAATAAACCGAAGCCGTGACTTGATATATCCCACCGACGGGGGCCGTAAACTTCCAGACGCCCGCACCCGTTGTCACCGCATTGTGCGTATCAAATTCTTTTGTTTCAAAGTTAAAAGGATTTGAAGAAGTGGTCGATGCTGCCGAGGTAACATAGTATCTCGCTGCCACCGTTTCACTCGCGGATATTTGATTAGGACCACTCAGTCTGAAGACGCTTATTGATGTGGCTACTTGTCCGTTCGCTGCACCTGTAAAGGTAACGGTAGTGTCTGACCGAAGGGATAAAGTGTCTCCCGTCTTAAGGCCCCACATAACGAGAGACCCTGACTTCCATGCGGAGTTATCACAACCCGTGATCCGTCTGAACAAACTTGCGTTTTTGTAAACGGATACTGAAGCCCCTCCCCCATTCAAACAAGCGATTGAAATTTGGTAATCACCCGCTACAGGCACGGTGTAAACAGATCCACTCCATGCGCCGTGAGTGTCTCGTTCCGAGGTAACAGGAATGTCAGTGACGTTGGCAGTCACCGCCTGATTCGACAGCATGACCCCGTGAAAAGAAACGATACGGGTAGAAGCCTGATCGGACATTAGGGTTGAGCTATCCCATCCAGCAATAGGAACCCACACGTCTATAGTGAAAGTCTGAGTCTCCGTTAAATTTAAACCCGCAGATCCAAAAAAGAAATTAGTCGTTGTTCCATTTTGTTGAAGGAAGAACATGACTTGGGTTGCAGAATACATCGTTGCATTTCGTATCGTAGCATTGGCACTGACCGAGGTACTGCGCCAATACCCCACCGCCGCGACCGCAGCTTGTAGGTTAGCTTGAGTATCGGTTGATCCGCCATTAGGGGTGCCGGTCATGGATGTGTCAGCAGAGAGACCGTTAGGCAAAGACAGAAGATAGTTTCCCGAGCCCGCTGCCGCGCCCGAGTTTGAAGTTACATCCCATACGTATGTTACTTTGGCGAACTTACCATACCTAACATAATAAACTTCGTCCCTGACTCTAGTTGTGGGCTTGGTTGGTGGGGTAGTGACAGCTCCGAAAGTAATTGCCCCGCCGGATATCTTACCGCTTGTTGGCACTCCATAAATAAGTCTATTGGTAGAGATCTCAATGTCATCAAACTTAACCGTGTAAGCTGAGGCTGATGTTGATCCAACGTGAAAGATTAATTTATAAGAAGTTGAGTTACTTGCTGTTTGAAATTCAGCATGAAACTCTTCATCGAAAGTGGAAGAATTGGTAAGTATTTTATAACTTGATGGCTGAATGATTGTCGTATTGGTAACATCATAAATCCAAACAGTGACATCTGAATCTGTTGTTCCGGTTCCAGCAACAAAAGTTCCAGATCCAATTTTAGTTCTCATCTTGACAGAAAGAACTTTCGCCTGGTCTGCGCTATCAATTGCAAAAGAAACTGCGCATCCCTGACCCTGTCTGTTTGCAGCGTCCTTAGTTAATAGCAGAGACCCATCTCCACGAATAGGTCCTGATGTTGATCTTGTGCAAGTAACGGTCGGTGACCCAGCCGCTCCATCTACAGGACTTGTTCCGGCGGCATCAGCATAGGCAACAAAGGAACCAACATTTTTTTCGAAGTGCCCCTTGTTTCCCATGTAATTCTTAAGCGATGGCTGTCCCTCAATGATATCAGTCTTTGGAATGATAACTTGTGTTCCAGCAAGCGCGGTCGAAGCCGCGAAGAGTGTGGATAGAATTAATTTAATCATGGCAACATCCTTACATATCTAGATAGTGTTGAAAGGTACATAAAAGAAACGACTTGGCCTTTTGCAATTTCACGATCACCGTCCATCAAGCATCCGTTGGCAGCATCGTTCTGTGGAATGATAACTGTGTTAGTGTCATCGTTTCCAACGAGGTGAATTTTCGCACCGTCAGGTGGAGGTGTCGAGCCAAAAGGTAATGGATTGGCAGCAACAGAACTTGCCAAACCTTGGACAAGAAATGTTTGTTCCATTTCGTTCGTATTAATTGCAAGTTGAAATCCACCAGCTAAAGCAAGTGAACTCGTGACAACGTTAGAACCGCCGCCCGATCCACCAACAACTTGCCATCTTGCCGCATTCGCATCATAGATCAAGATCAATGCTGCGTTTGTTTTAAGGCTTAGATCTCCACCAGTTCCAGTAAAGATTCTATTTGCCGCCGTTCCACCAGTGTTGTTTTTAATAACAATGTTGGCTCCAGTTTTATTTGATAAGATTATAAACTTGCCATCAGATGGACTGGCAATGTTGTTGATCGAAGCTAAAGATGCATTTGTTAAAACGTGGAAGACCTTAGTTAAAGTGATTGATTGATCTGCCCCAGTCGTTGCCGCATCGACAACCTGAAAAAAAGAAACCAAGTTATTAAAGAAGTTTGTTCCAGTCCAAGTGTTGTTGTTACTTAGAATCGAAGTGATATAAGCCGCCGCAGCAGCCGCATAATACTTAGCTGAGTATTCGGTGTTATCAACAGTTCCACCGGTATAGTTTGCCCAGTCCTTAGATGACCCGCCATTTGCGGCACCTCTTGTGAAGGTTCCAATAGCCCACTCTTTTGCTGAGTACAAAGCCGCCGTAACAGCCGCACCGGTTAACTGAGCCCACGATTTTGCATCCCCCCCACTTGGCTGGCCAGCACCAGTACCGCCTATTGCATAGGCCTTTGCGGAGTTATCAGTTGCCTCCACAAGAGCAGTCGTTTCTGTGGCCCACAATTGAGCTAGGTCTGCGCTGTCAGACGCGTCATCAGCAAAGTCACCAGCCTCAACAGCAGAAGCCGCCGCAGCAATCTGACTAGCCTCAGCCGCCTCAGCATCAGCCTGGGCTCCAGAGATGGCATCAGCCGTGGGACCAGCCGCAAAGCCATCCCCATCTTCATTGGTCATGATCACCACATTAGATTGACCCACCAGGTCAGCAGGCAATTCAGCCAAGAAGTCAGCCGGGTCCATCGAAGTTGGGAGTTTAATTGAACGATCAAGCTCATCTTGCTGCTGTTGATTTTGCATCACAAGAATATCAAAAACTTTTTCGTGGATCTCAGGGTAAAATGTTCCCTGATTTCTGATATCAGTTTCTTGCTTCAAAGGGAGAACCCTTCGAATTGCAAGAATCCAATCGACCTCTAAATCCCCACCAGCATCAAGCCAATCAAATGCACCAGGAACAAGAGAGATGCTTCCACCGCCCGCATCCGTTGCGCCGTCAACCGTGTAGTGAGTATCAAGAGTCAGAACTGTTTCTTCTAAGGTGTCAGGATCTAGAACGACAACTTGAAGATCAGCATCAAGAAAGATTTTGAAAGTGTAGTCGTAAGTATCAACTGCCCCATTGCCAACATAATTATTTCTGTTTACTTCTGACGCTAAGGACATTTGATCCCCTTATTGAAATGTAAGTTTATTAAAAGTTTACTTTTATATTTAGTCAATTACTGCCCCTTCTTTCCGGTGATCAAACCTCGTGTGAAATCAACAGGTCCCTCTGGCTCAGCTTCACCGCTTTCAACAGCGCTCAAGTAAGTCAAAGGTCTAGAGAGGGCACCAGCAGGAACACCAGAGAGTAAACCAATAAATGTTAACGTGTCTCTGATGGCACGGTTTTGTTTTGCCGTATCAGTGTTTTCTCCAATGGCAGCATAAATTTCACTTGGAAGTTTCACCATGTTCTCAAGTGTTGAGATGGCTGGAGAAACGTTCAGCTTGTCATCATAGTGCTTGTCATTAAAAGTATTTGATAACGTGTTGGCCAAAGCTCCAACGAAAGGAATCTCTGCTCCAAAGAATGAAAGCGGAGCCCCCAGGAAAACAGCCATTGCATCATCAAGATACTCATCATCGTCATCAGCATCAGCTGGAAGACCTGACATAACTCTTCTGATCACTTCACTTGTAACAGCTGGAAGGTAAAGCGTAGTCATGAATAAAAAGAACAAACGACCAGCGCCTTTTTTCAAACCAATTTCTCGTGAAATCTTTTGAACCTCAGAGGCTTGAAGGTTTGCCAAGTTGTTAAAGTAAGAATAGAACTGTGTGAACATTTGCATAAACGGTGAGCCAGTCTCAAGACGTGAAGCATCTGTTGCCTCCAAAGATCCTTGAGTTAATCTCACCGCAGCGTCAGCTTCTTGAACGGCTTCTTTTTCAAGTCGGCCTTTTTCAATCGCTTCGTTATAAGCTCCATGCCAGATGATCGTATTGTTCTGATTCTGAGACATTACCTGGAGAACATAAGCGTTCTCTTGTAAAAACTCTTTAACAGAAGTCAGTGCGCTATCTGGTCGATAGATTTTTTTAATATCATTTTGAACATCAGAAATCTGATTTGTCAGATTCGTTTTCATGAAGTCTGATTTTTCAGATGCGATCTTGGTAAGCTCTTTTGAATTCGTGAGATAGTTCCAAGTCGCATTTCTTAAATACTTTGGCGCGACCTTAGACGCTGCCACGATAATCCCAGTGTAGTTCTGGAGAACGTTGATCGTATTACCAGCCATGATGTTCATGCCAGTGCGAACTCTTAAGGTCGTGAAGAAAGCATCTGCAATTCTCCAAGCCTTACCGTTTCCTGATGGATTTGATTTCTTCTGACTTGCTGATCTTTGAAGCCATGGAACAAGCATTCCACTTCCAGCCTCTGGATCAAACTGAGCAAGCTCTGCTCTGAAATTATCATTCATTACAATTCGAGCAGCCTGCTTGATTGCTGGTTCGATGTAAGTGAATCTTAAAACTTTATCAATGTGAGATCCAACGAGATCAAGATTTAAACTTAATTGTGTGGCATAGTTTTCCACACGACCCTTCGTGAATCCACGGCCTGTTGATGGAAACATAAAGCTATTTTGCCCACGCTCCATCGCATCCTTTTCATTTCGTATCGCACCAGCTTCTGATTTTTCTGGATCAGCAACGGCTGGAACGTAACCGCCCTTATATTCTCCATAAGGTGTTTGAAAACTCTTTGCTGTAATTTCATTGAAATAAAATCCATAGAGTTTCTTATGAGCTTTCTGCGCATCAGGCTTAAGAGATTCATTCAAATCCCAAACAGCTTGAGCCCAGTCGTAATCTGCTTTTGTTAAGATCCCCTCAGATTGCATTCGAGAAATAAATTTATTCCAATTGCCAGCATCAATAGAACCATCCTCGTTAACAGATCCCCATCCACGTCCAATGAGAAGCTTTTTTAAATTGCTTTCATTACCAGTGTGGAGAATCGCTCCGAGTAATTCTTTCTTATCTTTGAATCCGTAAGCCGTCTTACTTATTTCAGGTGCCGTAATCGGTCCCTTGTTAAGAGATGTCTTGTCTAAGATTTTTGAAATCTCAAGGTACTGTCTTGAAACTTTTTCTTTTTCAATTTTATATTTGTTTCTCGCATCTGATACGGGTCGCCACATGTACTCAGTGAACTTACCGCCAACAGTGTTGGTCCAATGCTCAACTCGAGTGAGCGCCGCTTTGAAAGATAAGAACCCAGTCTTGATTGCTTCACCGGTTGATTGGCTTCCTTCGAACTGAGCAGTGCCTCCACCTTTTGCAAGATCAGCAAGGCGAGTGTTCAGCTCAGTCATTACATTATCAATCTGAAGTTTTTGTTCACCAGTATCAAATTCTTTTTCAGACTTCGAAAGATCCCAAAGGGCCTTAACGGTTTCACGCATGTCAACAAACGTATCAAAGTCCACGCTTTCAAACGGAGCGCCTCTTGAATAAATAGGATTGATGATGGCCACAAGCTCAGCATAGCGATCTGGGTCGTACTTCTGAATCTTAGAAAGATATTCTTCTGGGGCTTTGTCTGCCTTACCTATACCGTACTGAGCAAGGATGACACGAGCAGCATTAACGAGATCAGTATCACGACTCTTAGAAATATCTTCATCTGATCTGCCTATTCTTTTGAATTCAGATCTGGCTTTTTTTATTTCATCTTTTGCTTCTTGAGCCGCTCGATACAATTCAAAATTTAAAAGTTCTTTTCTCTTGGCTTCAAATGCCGCATCAAAATCACCCTTCGCTGCCAAGACACCAGCTTCTTTTCTTAAGCGCTGTTCGGCTCTTCTGTAAACTGAAGGGCTGATATCTTTAACAGTTAACGCGCCAATGATTCGGCGGGCCTGATCTTGAACTTCTTTTTTTGGAGGGATTCTTTTTGCAATTCTTCTGATCACATCTTTAACAAATGAAGGTTTATTCTCCATCAAGTATTGAAGTTCCATTCTTAAGACAGCTTCACGCTTGTCATTATGGATTGCCTTGACGGTATCTTCTGAGACTTCAGGTGTGTTCATATAATCAGGATAAGCCTCACTCATCCTAACTTCTGTTTCGTTTGCGATGGCATCCCTTAGTGATGGGATATTCGACAATGAATCAACCAAAGCCTGACCATCTCTGAATCCTAAATACTCAGCCGCAATCTCAACATGGATTCCCTCAGGTGAAGAGATTCCATTTGGAAGTGCTGCTTGCTGTTCTTTTGAAAGCTTATCGGTGATTGAAGATTTTAAGATCTTCATGTTCGCCAAACCTTCAGGCAACGGCTGACCATCAACGGTCGTTCCTTTTTGTAAAACATAAAGAGCGTTATACTTTAAAGATGAAGCAAGCTCTTCAGTTACTTGATCTTTGATTTTTTGTTTCTGTTCCTTATAGAAAGCTGTGTCTCTTTTCGTGACATCTTCCATAAGCTTTTTTCTGATTTGGTCTTCAGCGGCTTGACCAGCTTCTGCTGTGGCCTCTTGATACTTAAGTACCTGCTCATCGTTCATCCCTGAATCTCTGAGGGCAGAGAAAAAATGTTTGTCGAAACCTTGCTCAGCCTGAGCATTATTGATGGCTTCTTGTGAAACCAACAAGCGGTCAAATACCATTCGAACTTCATCAGTGAGCTGAACATCTAAGTTAACAAGTTCCCTGTAAACTGAAGTCAGCCACGTTTTAAATTTAATAAATACTTTTCTTAAAGCCTGGTCAGGCGCTTTACCTTCCATCAAGTAAGCTTCGAACCCACGTGCAAATTGCTCGTGCTGCTCAACGCCAATCTGATCTTTCGATTCAACACCTAACCAGGTGAGGATCTTATTGTAATCGTCTTTCACTTCCTGAGCGGTGTCGGCTTTAGAAGCGATGTCACCCATGACTTCCAAATAGAAGTGACCGGTCTCATGGATAAAGGTTGATGGATCTGCGTTCTTTAAAAGCTCAATGTTGATTGAACCATTTCCAAATCTAATCTGACCGCGTGGAGTTTCGCCTCCCTGATTAAGCTGTTGCTCTTCAGACTTCTTTCCTTTTTTGCCTTTAACTTTACTTTGATTGTAACTTTTTGGAACCGTGATTTTCTTAGTTAGAATCACATCACCGTCTTTTGATTCCTTGGCGGTGTATCCAGCTTGCTTAAAAAGATCAGCCATCGGTGAATTGATATCAATTCCCAAACGCTTCGTTGAAGTAAGAACAGAACCAGCGCCTTTGAGTGAGGCCTCTCTCTCAAGAGATGAGATCATATCACTGGCAAGGCCAAGGTATTTCTCTGTCGTTTTAAGTTTGCCGATCATGAAAGTCTTGCCAGCTTCACCAGCATTTATAATGCTTCCAGAAGCTTCGACTCCCTCAAGTGGATTTAATGACAAACTGTTTCTGATAGTAGTGACGGCAAGCTTTATATTACCAGGACGAATCACTTCACCCTGATTTAAAACTGTTCCACCCTTACCCTCTTCGCCTGAGATTCTTAAGCCGTAGTTTTCAAACAGGGCTTTAGGATCTTGGTTTAATCTTTTGCCAAGTGTTTTAAAAGTTGATTCATAAATCTTTGCATAAGACCTTGCATCTTTTTCTTTCATGCCAGTCTCTTTAAGCTGCTCAACAATCTGCGAACCAACTTCTTTTCCTTTGGCTTCATAGTCGATCACATTTGGATCTGACTCTGGAGCTTTGGTTTCTTGAGCGACCTTGGCTTGAACTTCTAGATCTGCCTTCAGCGCTACCTGCTCAGCTTTTGCCTGGTTAACAGAGAGTTGATCGGGGCTGAACTTTACATCATTGGCAAGGCCATCATAGTGCTCAGTGTTGACTGTATTAGAAACCCAGTCAGCCATTGGCATCTTGAGATCTGATCCAGATTCTTTTGCCGCTTCATACTTTCCAGACAGGCCAAGCTGTTGAGCTGCCTGAACTGGAGAAATCTTCTTTGATTGGAAGTAAGTTTCAAAAGCTTCAACTGGAATGAAGACATCTTGAATTGCAGTTCCATCAGTCACCTGACCAACGAACTCTTTTAACTTCTCAGGCAATCTGCCATTGAGTTTTGATTCTTTTGCAGCTGCTCCGATTTGATTGTAAGCGCCTTTTGTATTCTGAGCCTCAGCGCTTTGCTGAAACATTTTATAACCAGTTTCAACAGAGATGGCAGAACCAGAAACAGTTGAACCGGCACCAGCGCCAACGATAAAAGAATCAGTCGCTCTGGTCATGATTCCCTCAAGGGCCTTATCATTTACACCAGAACCGAAGTCCACCAGATCTTGAGAGAAGCTTGTGATAAACTCCTCAGCTCCCTCTTCACCAGCAGACTTTAAAATTTCTTTCACGCCATTTTTGAAAACTTCTCTTGCTCCCTCTTTGCCAAGACCTTTAACAACTGTCTTGATGGATTCTTTAAATCCACTTGAACCGATACCAAATAAAGATTCAGCACCAGTTTCAATTGCACCAGTGACAAGAGCGTTTGATTTTGCAAGACCAGGCTCAACGCCTTGCTCTAAATTATCAGCAAACTTTTCTGCTGAACTTGAAGCAAACATTAAGGGAAGACCAGCTCCACGGCTGACAGCAATCACTCCCAACATTGGAAGATTTGAAGCGACTTGAAAAGCAAAAGCCTTTCCAGCGTTGGCATAATTTCCAGCCAAACCTTCAGTCACAATACTTTTTGCCTGCTCTTCTGGAGCGTACTGTTTAGATTTAGACTCAAGATACTGAGTTACTTTATTGTCGTATAGTTCTTTTGGAACAGGTTGATTTTTAATTTTATCAAGCACGGCCTGATCAGCATCACTGTAAAAAGCAAAGCGATCCATTTCTGGATCAGATGTCCCGTAGGTTAATGCTGGAATCTTTGCGATACTTGAAGCTGTTGAATAAAGACCAGAACGGAAAGCATCAAATAGCTGACCGCCAAATCCATGAGATTTTTGAGCGTCTTCAATTCTTCCAAGCGCATCCATATCATCACGAGCGACCATTGCGTTTTCTGGGTTTGCCAAAAACTTAGCTAAGGCTGGAGTCGCGGCAATTGTTTTTTGCGGGTTAATGGATGCGGCTTCTTTTTTTTGTTTCAGCATATCGTAATTCTGCTCAGCGAACTGAGGGCTTACGTTATACTGTTGAGCAAGCTTGATGTATTCAGCGCTTTGATCAGGATTCTTTTGGCTGGCAACAGCCATGCTCTGCTCAAGAAGATCATCAGGCGTTTCACCTGGAGCTTCTGGGATATCTTCTACTGGTTCATACTGTTGGGGATCGAAGTCAACTCCACCGCTGTCCTCTACAGGCTCATACTGATCTGGATTGAAATCGACTCCACCGTTATTCATACTTACCCGTTTTCTTATTCAGCGTGAGAATCTGACCTGTCTTCTTGTCTCTGATTCTCATTGGCTTACCGCTCGTGTTGCTTGCCTGAGTAAACATTGATTTGTTCTTTTCAGCCTGAGCATTGAACGCCTGTTGTTGCTCTTCATCAGTAGCTTCAAACAGTTTTTTCTTGTTGTCAAAAAGACCAAAGAAAGTTGAGCCGACTACAACATCAGTCGCCAATTGATTTGCAATTGTTGACATTTCTTTTTCTGTTGGCCTGCGTCCGTTGTTTTCTTTGAAATCAACAAGGGCTGCATAATACTTATCATTGAAGGCAGCCGCCTTAGGACTCGTGGATTTAATCTTCATTGAGGCTAAAACGTTCTTAGCGATCTCTGAATCAGATCGGAACTCTTTAAGCTCCTTTACATCTTTTCCCTTTCGAGCAGCTGTCTGAATTTTAAAAACCTCTTCCCAGTCATTCTTGTTTAGCTTGTTGTAAACTTCAGGACTGTTCAGGTTCATCTTTGCAAACTTATCTTTCGTTTCAGGGTTTGCTCCAAGCTCCATAAGATCGCGCTTGAACTGTTGATCTGTTACGATGTCTTTTCCCTCTTGCAAATTTCTCGCATAGTTTTTTAATGAAGAGGTGTCAGACAAACTAAATCTTGAAAGCGTTCTTTGGATGCGTGGATCATTTAAGTTTCCACCATTTGAATCCAACATATTCTTAACTGTTCGGTGCATGTCTTCGTTGTCTTCTCGTTCAGCCTGCTTTTTAATTGTGAGCTGTCTTGAGATCTCTTCATTCAAAGCCTGTCGTTTTTTTGGATCTTCAACTTCTTTAGCTTTTTCATAAGCCTGAGAAGCCGTTGCCCCAGATCCTAAGATCTTATCAGCTTCACGCTGAGCGAACCCTAGACGGCTGGAGATCTCTAAATCTTTTTCAACTTCACCTTTATCTTGGCCAACAAAGAAATCTTTGTTCGCTTGATAGTAAGCATCAGCGGCAAGGTCATCACCGTTGTCGATAATTCTTTTTATAATTGCAGAGTGAGTCTTACTTTCTGACTCTTCTGTTTTCAATTTAACCCACTCTGGAGGCAAACCATTTCGTTGAGCATGAGCCGCGATTGCGACCTTTTGCGAAGAAATAGCTTGAGCGACTTTATCAGGATCTTGGTAAGCGGTGAGCGCTGTGTTCATTTGAGTCTGAACATAAGAGAGAGTTTCAGCGTCATCATAAGATTTGATTTCACCAGCCACATGCCTATCAAGAGTTCTGTTAATCTGAAGACCACGCTCTTGAGCTAGCTTATTGAAAGCTGCTTGCTGAACTGGGTTTGATAAAGACTTCTGAATCTCATCAGTTGTCTTTCGATAATTCTCATTAACCTCTTCTGGTAAACCAAAAGCGTCTTTACCTTTTCTGTTCAAAGCTCCACTAGTTGGATTGTAAAGCATGTCAGTTTCCATCTCAGTCAGCTTCTTATCAGCTTCCATTAGTGCGACCTGGTCAGCATCAGACTTAAACTTCTGAGCGATTTGAACAACCTGATCGGCTTGAGCCTGAGCCCCGCGACCTGGAGTTAATGCTTCTGGAAGATTGACCGAAACGCGAGATGAAGAAAGACCACGCTCTTGAACTTGAGGTGAATCATAACTTGGAACTTTTGGCATTAAAATCCTCCAGCTGTTCGACGAGACCCTATGCGGGTGTCGGCTGTTGATTTTGGAGTTGAGCTGTCAGTTGATCCAGCGGTGCGTGAAGCGCCGTAAGCCGACACTCCCATGCTCATGGCACGAAGCCCACCGGTTACCAGCGTTTGGTTCGCCTGAGACTTACCAGTCGCTTTTGCAAGGTTACCCTGCCCGATGTAGTCACTCGCTTGTTGCTTGTAACCCATGGCCTCCCTGAACGCATTCATCTTGATTCTCTCAACGTCTTCAGTTCCCATTTCATAAGTCTGGTCAACAACCTGACCAGCAGTTCCATAACCTACCTCAACACCAGAAGCGGCCTGAGCCGCTCTTTGAGTTCCAGCGAACTGTTCCACTTTCTGACCATAAGCTAAGGCCTCTTTGCCTCCGCGCTTGATGGCATCTTCAGCTTGAAGCTCAGCACGTCTTGCATTGATGCGGGCCATCTTCTGCTGAGCCCTTCCCATAAATCTTTGGCCATCAGCCTCAATAGAAGATGAGACTAGCGTGACGGCCATCATAGCCCCTGTTGCTCCCATTAATTGCCCCCTCTAAAAGGAAAGTATCCAGCCGGTGCGATTGCCAACAAAGTGAAAGGACATGGATCAGTCTGTCTAATGAACAGCCGACCGTTTGATTTCCACTCTGATCTAATGGCTTGAGTAAATGTTCCAGTCGCTAGATCAACGGGCTCATCGTAACCTTCAAGACCACGGGCCTTAACTTCAACAAGTCCACCTAAGAAATCATCGTCTTCATCTGGTGGAGGTTTAGGTCCAATCCAAATGCCCCTTGTTTTTTCAACAAATACGGTGACTGCTTGAACGATATTCTTTTTGTCAGCGATGGTTTCGCCTTGAGCTGTATCTATATTTAAAGTTTCAATGTCTGTTGTAAATGGAAGACCAACATGCAAAACCACGTAAGCTTCATCAAGCGTGATCATTCCGTTGGTAACCATTTGCATTTCATAAGCTGAGTTGTTTGGATTGGCGACAACAAATCCATCTCCAAAAATAGAAACAGCTTTGCCCTCGAGATGCCAAAGACCCTTAACTGTTTTCACAGCAAGGCCCCAGTTGGTTGTTGCTGCTGCTCTTAACGCAACAGGAACTGTCTTGTGTGGCTTACCTGTCATTACCGTGGCGCTCGTGTATCCAGTTAAAAGGAAACGAATCTTATCACCAGCGGCATCTTCAAAGTGGATTTCTTTTCCAACATCAGCAGATGTAAATTGAGAAACAGATGAAGTCACAGTGAGTTCATCTTCATAAGTCCATCCAGAACCAGACAGTGTCATGGTCTGAGATCCAGTGTTTCTTCCATCATAAGAAAGATTTGAATCCATGAACTTAGCGTCAACGATATCAATCACCTGACGAGTAGTGAATTTTTCAATATATCTTTTTGTAGCGCCGCCTATGGTTCTGTTGATGGTTAAGTAAAGAGTGTCTTCATTACCTTCAGGGATACAGCAAACATTCTCAACTGAAGCATCTTCGAATTCGTGACGGTGCCAAGCAAGCAAAGCCTGCTCACGTAAGTAAGTTAATCCAAGCATGGTGCCATCATCTCGAACGATCCACACAATTGAATGTGGAACTTTCTGGTAAGACCAATCAAGCAAAGTGTACTCCTCAAATAAATGAGAAGAGAAAACGCTCAAGTCGTTTCCATTGTAACCGTCCACCTGGTAATCAAAACCAAGATCTCGAACGATTGAACCACGGGCTTGAACATAAATTGCTGTATTTCCAATTACAATAGGGGCAAGTCTTGAACTCGCACCGTTGTAAGAATACTGCTTGGTATTGATATCGGTTGGCGTGATTGATCCTGATGTTCCACCTTGAGCAGACCATTCACCAGATTCTGTGAAGATCACAAGTGAACCAAGATCAAGCAAGTGATGAACTTCATTTACTTGACGACCAGCAATCTTAAATTTAATTGAGTCATCATCTCTTAATGGAGTTGATGATGTGAAGTTTTTAAAGTCACCGATTCGAGAACCTTCGATTGTCTCAGGATCATTATTTGTATTTGCAAAATAAAGCCGCTGCTGAAAGTAAGTAGCGCACGAAGGATATTCATCAGTCGCGTTGAAAGGATCTCTCTCAGTTGGCGGCGTGATTGTGGTGTCAGCATCATAACCGATGTCACTAAAAAAACCAGTCTCACCAGCGATCCCGATAAGTCCAAAGATTCCATTCAGCTCACGGTAAACGTTGTACTGATATTCTCCAGCGTAACCAGCGCCAAGAGCGGTAAACTCAATAACATTGTAATTGGTTGTATTTAAAACAGCATTCCCAGTAACGGTGCTATTTCCAAGGGCTCTTGATTCAATACCAGTTTCAACTTCAAAAGCTGTCACTCTGTAAATGTAAGTTGTTGATCCTGGAGTTCCAACGTTAGTCACATCTGGAACGTTTGGCCCTTCAGGTAATTCAAAATCATAATCAGTTAAAGTCCAAGAAGTGTCACCAGTACGAGCAAGCTCAGCGGGCTTGTGGCTTGGGTGAGTGATCGTAACAATGTCAGCGGATTGAATGAATTTTATTTCTGGAAGTTCAGCTTCAGTGTAAGTTGTTGTAACAGTATAAACTTTTGCAATGGTTCCACCAGAAGTGTAAGCACCCATCGCTGTAGTATTAACTGGAGTTCCATCAAGATAGTTTAATTGAAAAGTATTTGCACCAGCATTGAGGCCAGCGACTAAGAAGTTTCTTCCATTGAGATAATCTCCAATGGGTCCAATGATTCCAGATACAACAACCTCTTCACCATTGGCATAATTGTCAGCGCCTCCGTAAGTGAGAACGCCTGGATTGGCATTTGTAATGCCAGTGATTGCTTGAGCAGTCAGAGTTTGCTGGACTCCGTTCTTAATAATTCTGAGGTACAGATTCCCAAACTCGAGAACGTAAGTTTGAGCCGTTGAGAAAACAAATGGAATCAATCGAACAGCTTTGCTCGAGTCTTTTACTTCGCAAACATATTTAGTTCCTGGTCGATTAGTAGCGCCGCCGTGTCTCATCACGTAAGCGTTCAGGATTGTTCTTAATCCTGTTCCATATTTGGATTGGTCACACCGAGCATAAAGAGCCGGTGCGATTTCTCCACTCGCAAAACTTCTTTGGATAAGCGTAGACAATTAAGCCTCCGAGTCGCCGTAAAGTTTCTTTCCCGCATCTGCCTTTTTGCCTGACTCTATTCCCATCTCAACGATCTGAAGATCCATATTAAGATTAGGTCCACCGTCTTTTGATTCGTACTGTGATACAGAGCAAACCTCAACGACAGCTTCAAGCTTCATCTTCTCGCCAACACCTGGAAGATCTTTAATCCCAAGCATTTTAAGAACGTCATTGTTCAAGCAGATTCTTAAGCCGTAAGGATACATCGGCTGATCAACTGATGGGGATGCCATCATCTGCTGTTTTACTTCGACCTGTGGCATGACCATGCTTTTTAATTTCATTATTCCCTCGCTCTTATTAACTCAGACTCAACTGGAACATCAGGCTGTTCTTCGTTAAGAGCTTGAGCAGATGCTTTGGCAATCTCTGCCTGATACATTCTTGCCGCTCGATCTCCCATCTTAAATGGATCACCAGCAGTCAATGCTGGAGCGATGTACATCGCGATACGAAACGAAAGCGCCATTGTGAAGTCAGGTGGAAAGTGCTGTGTGTTTGTAACTCGCTTAGTGTAGACACCAGTCGCCTCTGACATATCAGAATAAATCAAAGGACCTGTTGAGTCGTTACCGATCTCAGTCGGAACTCTTGTTTCTCTGAAGTCATTTCGAATGCCGCTTAAGATTTTTTGAAACTTAAGGCAATCAACTGGATATCGGTAAGCGTACTTCCAATTTATATTTGGGTCTTCTGCAATCAGCTGAAGAGCCTTAGTCACTCGAGCAAAGGGCCAATTGAAATCTCTCAACACCGCATCTAAGCAAGTGTCGAAAACAAGATTCATGAGCCTTGCCTCTGTGCTGTTTTCGCTAACGTCAGCAATCAAGGCCGTTGAACCTAAATGAGTGACACCTAGATTATATATTGCGACCTTGGAAGCCATTACTTAAACCGTCCGATAGCGATCACGTGAACGTTTGCTCCAGTTGTAATCTGCCAAGCGCCTGCTGTACTTCGAGCGCCGAGATAAACAATGTGTGGCTTAAGATCACTTAAGGTTCCAGTCACCATGATATTGATTGCAGTGCCGCCGCCGTCTTTAATGGCAACAGTTCCAGCAGCTGTTGTTTCTGGAATGATGATGACTCTCTCTAAGATGTCACCGATGCTTGCCGCAGAAGTCGCAGACTGTGGACCGATCACTTGAGTTGTTTGCGATGCCGCTACCAATTCGTAATCTGTCTTTGCAGGCTCAGCTCCAAAAGCAAAAACTGTATACAATAATGTAAACAAAAATAATTTCATTTGAACCTCGAAGTAAGGGGAGGTTTCCCTCCCCGTTTATTAAATAACTTCCTGATCTTCAGCGCCTGAACCCTCTTCAGATTCAGACTCTTCTTGATCCTGATCGACTTCGTTATCCATTTCAGGTTCAGGTTTATTCTTTTCTTGAACAATCTTACCTTCGCTATCAGTCGCAAAGACTTTCACTTTTGGATCAATGACCTTCATCCACGATGGGACAAGAAGCTCATCTTTTCCAACCTTGATATAAAGTTTTCTTCCTGGTTTAAGAACCTTTTCTTTTTTAATGAAAAGACTCGTATCAACAAGAAACTTTGATTTCTCTCTTTGACGAATATGATTGTGGTAGCCTGTTCGAATTGCCTGAACTTTGATTTGCATAACTTACTCCTATTAAGAAATAACGTAACCTTTAGGGTACGACTTGTATTTCTGTACCATGCTAAGAGGCATCAAAGCAGTTGTCACAGTAATAGTTGGAGTTGTTCCACCCACGTCATACTTAACACCTAGGTAACGCTCAAGGGCAACACCTGGTGGGATTGGAATGACAACCATTGCACCAGCAGTCAACAGTGCATAACCAACAACTTTAGCTGCGATTTCTGTTGATGAGCTTAATGCCGCGTTGTCATCAGTGTGGACTTCGAACTCATAAGTCTCATCTGTTGTTGTTCCATCGGCGGCAACATCAACACAGACAACAACTGCCATTGGCTCGCCATCACCCAAGTTACGACCAACACCTAAGTCGATCACGTTTGTTGATGTCGCATCGGCTGTAATAGCCTGCGCATCAGAGAATAAATTTTGTGCGTCTAAAAACATTTTTAAAACTCCTGTTAAAATTTGAAAAAATTCGTAAAAATTCGTAAAGCTAAAGCGCGACACCATGCCGCGCTCAACTTAATTAAACTGCTGTTTCAGTTTCTAACAATGCATCAACGATACGGACAGGGATACCACGGAAAGTTGGAACGATTTTACCGTCAACGTTTTCGTAAGTAAGACCGCCGCCAGTGATAACATCGTCACGGCGCTGAATATCAAGCATCTGGAAAACAGTTCTGTTCATGTAGAACACTGGTTTTCCAAGACCCATAGTTGGCAAACGGTGGATTGCTTTGATCATAAGTTCGATCAAGTCAGCCGCAGAAGATTTTGCAACAAGGTTTGAAATGTCGATAGAACCGATACGAACAACATATCTCCAGTCCTTAAGCGCGATACCGCACTTCCACTGCCAATGATCCTGGAACGCACGCATACGTTGACCAGCCACACCCGCAGTTGTTTCAACAGTTACTTCGCCAAGGTCTTCATGGATTAATCCAGCTTTAGAACCTTTTGGAAAGATACCGTGAACAGTGTTAGCGCCCCAAGCAACGAGCCAGATTGAAGCATTATCAGAACCAGCACCAGCTGCGTCGATAACGTTCGATCCATTTGTTGCAGCAGGATCAGAGTAACGAACTGAAAGACCAGTGAATTCTTCAGCTGCTAAGCCAGAGTTTCCATAGAATACAGTTTGAGCCATCTCTTGATTCATTGCTTCGATGAATGCCTGAGCTTCTGATAAACGAAACGCCGCTGAATTTCCATTCAACATTGCCAAGTCTTTATCAACTTCAGACCACGCTTCCAACATACCGCACTGTTCGTCGATCTGAGCAGTTGTTGATTTTGAAGGCTGAACACCTTGATTCAATAAACGCCAAGCAACAGTTGGTAAACCAGTTCGTACAGTTGTACGGTGACCAGTTGGTAAGTTACCTTCCATGAAAAGCATATCGTCCAAAAGACTATTGCTCTGTGAAAGTAACTCAACGATTGATGGAACCTTTCCATCTGGATCTAAGCGTTTCGCAAAGTCCGCTAGTGTTAAAACGTTTGCACCTAATGTAGACATTTAAAAATACTCCTTAATTAAATTATTTTTTTGTCGGATAGAAGATCTCTTCCATCGACTTCTTTTCTGTAGGCGGCGCTCCATTTCCAATGATTTTATCATCAGACATTGCCCGTCCAATTCGAGAAAACATTCGAACAACTTCTGGATGATTTCCAAAACCTGTCTTGTCTAACTCAGCCTTGAACTCTGGGGTCGCGAACCTTTCAACAGCTCGATATGCAAACTCAGCAGACTTTGCCAAGTTGTCACCGCCAAGCTCTTTATCCATGGAGACTGCTTTTTTCCACTCTTCAGTTTTCGCTTTGAACGCTTCCTGTTGAGCTTCATGATACTCGCTGACTGCTAAATGTTCTCTTGTCATTAACTCTGACGCTTGCTCTTGAGTGTAGCCTTTCTCTTTCGCGTAAGAAGAAATCTCCTCAAGATCGGTCGCGGTTAGCAAGGAACCATCTGGTAACTTTAAATCATACGCATCTGGTACAACTTTTTTGTCATCAGGTTTCGGCGGGTCTGCGGGTTTGTCATCAGCCTTCGGTGCTGCTGCTGCTGGATCTGTCACTGGAGCTGCGGCTGCGGGCGGTGCTGTCACAATAGTGTTAGCAGGCTTTGCGGCTTCAGCTGGTGGGGTCACCGGCGGCGTTGCAACAACTGGAGGCGTGACTACTGCTGGATCTGCGGCAGGGGCGTTAGGTGTAACTTGAGCCTCCACTGCTGGATTCGGTGTTGTCATTTACAATTCTCCATTGTGTTGTTTGATCATCTTCAAGTAACTATCGGGATCTGCTGTCACCATTTCAGTTAGAAGAGTCGTGCCGATCAAGCGCTTCCCTTCGTTGAAAAATGTTTCAGAAGATCCAGTAAAACTATTTTTAAAAACTCCACAGATACTAAGGTAACGCCAAAAGAATCTGCGTCCCTGTTCTGTTGAGAGAATGAACTTCACGTCGCTAAGCTCTTGCTCACGACCGAACTTTTCTTTTTTCTTTGCCTCTTTAACCTGAGACTCATCGGCTGCGTTCATTATTTTTTCTTGATTCATCATCCACCCTGAGCTTGCTGGATCAGAGTGCCAAGAGCATTGTCATCTTCGATCTTCGCTTGTGATAAGTTTTTTGCTGTGACTGAAGCTTGAGCCATGTTCTGAGCTTGCTGTTGTTGAGCCTGAGCTTGTTGCTGTTGAGCTTCAAGTTCTGCGACCTCTTCATCAGTTCGAACGATTCCAGGTGGGATACTTAATCGCTCACCGTAAATATCAATAAGCTGCTGACCATTGACCTTGTTTCCAAGAGCAGGGTTTGCAGCGATAGCCTGACCAGCAAAGCCAGCAAAGCGTTCAAGGTTCGCAATGCCTGCAAGCTTTTGAGCCTGAGCCATCACAGATAAGTATTCAACCTTAAGCTCAATGCCTTGAAGTTCTGGTGGAGGTGGAGGGATTAATCCCTGTCTCATGTGCATGTCGAACGTGACATCAACTAAAGGATCAAGAAGATCTTGATTCATTTGTTCAAGCACGGGTCCGAGTGCCAAGAGTTTTTCTTCATGTCGCTCTTCAATCTCACGCGCTGTGAAATCACGGCGGTCAGAATTGGCAAGCATTAAAAACAAATCAGCAAACCAAACTTTATTAATTCGGTCGCGGCATTGTTGTTGTTTCATTTCCATTGGATTAATATCAAACCGAACTTCGTGAGCCGGTCTGAAAGAATCTCTTTGGCCATCAGTGAAAGTAATATCACCAGGAAGAATAGAATAAGATTGATTCTTCATTGAAGCAGGCGCTGTCATTGGAGGCCTGATCATTTTATCAACGGCTTCCATTGTTCTGCGCTCACCCATTTGCAATTGCTTCACATCACCGAGCGAGTCCATTCCAGGGCAAGAAGTTCCATAAACATCTTCACCTGTTACTTCCCATCGCGGGCAAAGAATCGGGAAGAAATCATATCCCTTTTCTGAAAGCATTCTATCGTTGTTGTTGCCAACAAGATAACCTTGAGTAGTTCCTGAGCCCGTGCCTTTTTCGTAGTACACAGACATAAATCTTTTGTACTTAGATTGAAGCATCCCAGGATTGTATTCTTCATTTGGCATAATGGCGTGAACGACATCAACCCATTGTTCGGTTTGACCGACATCCCAGGCGTGCTTTACATAATCAGAAATGTTAGTCCAATCAGGCTGACCCTTTTCATTTACTTGGCCAAACTGCTGGATCACTTGTCTGACGGTCATTCTGAATTCTCTAAAGAAAGTGTCAACGATCCCAAGATAATTCTTTGAGATCATGTAACTGCCTACTGGAAAACTCTGTGTGTGAAACACTCGACCGTTGAGATCCTCTTCAACAGACATCGGTGCGGTTCCAAACAAACCATTGTCACCGTAAACTGTTGGAAGAGTTTGATATATATTTGAACGTAAAAAAGAATTCGACATGCGAAGCTGAACATCATAAAGCCATTTCTTTACAGCTCCGAATTCAGCGAGATCAGGATCAGGTGTCGTAAGCCTGAACCAGGGACGAGCAGGCGAAGTTAAGCCTGACATCATTCCAGATCGTAAAGTTCTTTCTGCCATTGTCGCAGTTGAATCAATGATCTTATTATTTCTGCGGTCACCTTTGTTCACATCACCAGTGTAGAATCTTGATCTGCGTGGTCTTACAAAGTCTGATAGGTCACGGTAATGTGGAAGAAACGTTGCTCGTTCGCTTTCCAGCTGCCCTCTTTTTAATTCAAGGCGCTGACGTTTATTCAAGATCTGAGAGAATGTCGGTGATGGTTTTCCCATTAAGAACCCAACAATGTTTTTTGACCAGCGACTGCCCCGCCCGCTGTTGCCGGTGCTGAACCAGCATCACCCGGGTTGGTTAGAATCGTTGATGATCTTCCTGATGTGGCAGCTCTTAAAGCTCGTTGCCGTCTTCGGCCTTCAGCGTTTGCTTTAAGTGCGATTGATTTTTGTTCAGCAGCATCGGCTTCTGCTTGTTCAGTTCTAAAT
>Ga0247723_1000161_pt1 | contig 42111 bp, 55 predicted proteins | sample MSEWelMarce5H_FC_FD_189079 | JGI IMG/M metagenome (GOLD analysis project Ga0247723, IMG submission 189079) | Subsurface sediment microbial communities from gas well in West Virginia, United States - MSEEL Well Study Marcellus 5H_FC | ecosystem: Environmental > Terrestrial > Deep subsurface >... | reverse complement strand
AAGGTTGTTGATACCGGTAATGTTCTTATACGCCGTGATATAATTGGTGATATTAGATGGGATGTAAAGGAATACAATGCTGATGGATTCTTTTTAAGAGATGTAAGTAAAATGTCAAAATTTAAAAAGTATATACCAAAAATTATAAGTTACTATAACAAACTTAAGTAAAGATATATTTATATTAAAAACATTATTATGTACAAGAACTTTAACTTAACAGAGTCAGAAAGAGAGCGAATCCTTGGTATGCATAAAGAGCATGGATATAAGAAAGCGATAAATGAGCAAGAAGATTCTCCTGAAGGTGATATTAACGAAGGATTTGGTAGAGATATTAGTGTGCAAATGGCAATATGGTCACACTTAAGTGACGTAGAATACGATTCACCGGAACAAAGAAAAATAAGATGCAATTTTATTAAACTACTTGTTGCAAAATATATACCCAAAGATGTTGAAGTTAATGAAGATAAGTTAGATAATTTATGGGACCAAGTAAGCAATCGTGATTGGAGTGGTAGTGCTTTAGATGAACCTGTAACGGATGATATGAATGAGGGTTGGAGAGATATCTTTGGTGCGCCGGATGTAAAGGATGCGGCGAGAAGCGCATATAAGTCACAAGGACATAGCATGATGGGCAAAGATGATGAGCAAAGAGCTGGTGAATATTATATAGTGTTTAATGGTGAGAAGTATTTCCCAAATCAAATTGAGTACGCAAATTATCAAGACCTTGGTGAATTACCAAGAGTTGAGAATGGAATGTTAATCGTTCCAAATCCTGCTTGGGAATCATAATATGAAAATAAAACTAACATAACCCCTCCCACAAAGAGGGGTTTTTTATGTTTTAAAAAAAAAATTAAAAAAAATTTACGGTGCAATTTTGACACAAAATGTATCCATACGATTCATATACACATTTTATAATGTATTCTTCATTATAATTCCCCCTTTTTGAAAAAAAAAATATTGAAATTGTAAAAAAATATTTTTCAATTTGCTTGTGTGGTATTAATAAAGCGCATACATTTGTCATATAAATTTTTAAAAACAATTTTTTTATGTCTAAAAACTATCTTAAAGTGGCCTTAGAAAGAAGGTCGGTGCTAAATGAAATTAGTGCCCAAGATTACGACATGGATATGGACAAATTTATCTGTCACATATCTAATGTATGTCAGCCAACTAAGTACGGAAATGTGTTCCCGAAAAAAGTTTGTCATGATTCCAAAAATGTAATGGTAGAAGTACCTGCACAAATGGACCGTGGCGATTGTCGCATCGGCAAGAATAAGTATGCCGAGTTAAAAATTTCTTTCATTAACAAGGGTGGTGAAAAGTATAGTATACGAAACATTCGAGGATGGCAGAATTTTGATTATTACATTTTATGTTTCGTTGATGAGAAATTTAAGGCGAGATACTATTGTGTAAACAAGGAAGTGATAACAAATAATGGAGCAATTAAATTGGGCTACATGAATGGTACAGCGGAATCCAACCGAAACAACGATAAGGTTGGTTTAGCTACAACTGTCAAGCACATCGATTTAAATTGGTTATTTAAGAATCACAATCTATTGAGTGGTACATCATACAAGCACCTATTAAAATTTATTGCAAATATAGGTGAAACTGTTGTGGTGAATAATGTTGAGGATATCGAAATCCCATCTAATCGCAAATACCGTACGGCGTCTGAATTGTCGTTCATGTACAAGGGTATGGAAATCAAGGGATTGACAAACAAAGAAACCATGTTTAATTTGATTAAGACCATCGGTCCGAAGAAATTGGATGGTATTATTTGGAAGTCTCAATTTGGTAAGACCAAGAAACCGTTACATGAGTATGTTGGTGATGGATACTACTTCAACCCAAAGTTCTCACTACGTGATACATTAACAACCATTCGTATGATAAACGAAAAAACAAATCTTAATATTCAACTAATAAATAAAAAATAACATGATTCCTAATTTCAAAGTTTACAACACAAAAAATGTAAAATGGTCATTCGATAAGTTAAAGTCTTATCCACCATTTCAGCGTAACCGTGACGTTCTTCCACGAGTAAAGAAACTTACTAAGATTTTATCTACTAAGTTTAGCCCAACACAAATTGAATACAAAGTTGGATTAGCGGTAAAACCGTTTGGTAAGTACAAGAAAGGTGACATGTTTGTCCTTGATGGAAACACACGTACCGAAGTGTACAAGAAGCGTACTGACTTGATTCCACCGTGTGATTTAGATGTTAAAATCTATGAGTTGGATAACCTTGATGATGCTAACACATTATACTACAGCGTTGATAGTTCAGACGCATCTGAGAAGTCAAGCGAGAAGGTAACCGGTATTCACCGTGAGAGAGAGTTTGAGGCTATCAGTAAGGTATTGAGAAAAGGTCAATACAACACGGCACTTAGAGCGGCTTGTCGTTATGGTGAAAATGAGAACGGGGTATATTTGGAGAAAGCTCCATTTGAAACCAAGCTGGATTTCTATTGGAATGAGATTAAGTTCATTGACAAAAGCAACTTAGATACATTTGAGCGTATCTCGATTTCAGTGTTGGCGAGTTTGTTAATGATTACTAAGAAACACGGAACGGAAAATCCAATGGTTACTAAGTTATTGGAAAAATATCGTGGTGGAACCACTACGGTAAATAACGATGATGAGATGGATGGTGTTCACTATGTGTACCATAACGTCTACACTGAGAACCGTGATATTTGGTCACAATCAAGTTTTGGTCAAACACCGGATTTAATTTGTTCTATCTTATATGGCTTTGAAATATTTGTTACAGGTCAAACCATTAAAAAGAATGGTAAGAAGTTAATCTTACCAAGCAAAACAAAGTTGTTAGAACATTATCAATTTTACATTTCATAGTAACAGAAACCCACCACACGGTGGGTTTTTTGTTTGTATTAAGTATTTATATATTATGAGAAAATACATATTCACAGAACAGCAGATTAAGAAGGTTATTAACAATATGGTTAATGAGCAATCAACTAATAGAACAATGGATGAGGACTTAGACTTTGAAAGTTTTAGGACCGATGAAAATTTGGAAGGACTAAGAAAAGCAATTGATGCAAATAGACTAATAACGGTATTATTTGTTAAAAAGGACGGTTCAATTAAAAGCATGTTAATTAAAAAGTTCCTTAAGTCATATGTAAGAAGCGAGAATCCAAAGACCGAATTACAACAAGATATCTTTAAGAACAACAATTTGAGAGCAGTTATTGATATGGGTGCTTATAGAAAAGAGTTAAGAGATATGAGAGCGGCGAATCCTGAGATGAATGATGTTGAAATTAAAAAAGCTGCCGGTGATAAGGCTTGGAGAAGAATTTCTTTACCTAATGTTTTAGGATTCCTTGTTGGTGGTAAGTTTATTGACTTACGTGACGAGAATGGAATTTTAGAACGTTTTGGTCAGCAAGTATATGACTCATTGACACCATCAATGGTTGCTGCGGTTGAAAGAGAAAATCAAGTTGATGACGAAGAAATAAATTAACATGAATTATTTAAAACCCCTTGGAAACTTGGGGTTTTTTTATGCTCAATATTTATATATTATGGAAAAAGAAAACAAAGGTGGTACTATCACCGATACATTTTTTAATAAGTTAAAAGAACAATCGTTTACCATTATACTATTAGTGGGTATATTATACTATCAGAATGTAAATTTTAAATCACAGCTTGAGGAATATAAGAAGATGATTGATGAGAAAGAAGCTTTGGTTTTAAAGTTAACTGAAGATGAGAGACAGCGTCTATTAGAAAGAGAAAAATATCTAAGAGAACAACGTGATAAATTTGTTGAAGATTTAATTAATAGAAAATGACAAACAAAGAAATACAATACAACGCGGGACTTGCTGTGCTTGCGTATCAGACACCGGAATCCATTCAATGGAATGATTATAAGATAATATGGTCAAAGTGGATTGAGCATAAGCCATCGGACACTCAGGGGTTCGTAGCAATAAAGAATAGAACCATATATGTGGTATTCAGAGGAAGTGAATCCAAAAAGGACTTTCAGAATGATGCTTCGGTACAGAAAGTTCCTTTTATTAAGGAAGGTGAAAAGGTACACATTGGATTTAAGTCTTGTTGGGAGCCGGTAGCTGAGGATGTGTATGTTGCAATTAGTGATGCCAGTGAAAGAATGAGCACAGTTGATAGCGTGGTTGTATGTGGACATAGTTTGGGTGGTGCGGTTGCTACGTTGATGGCTTATAGTATTAAGAATAGATTCTTCGGTTTTCATGTTGAGTGTTGTACAATTGGTAGTCCACGTGTGGGTAATAAAGTGTTTAAGCAAAACTTTGATAAGAGCGGTATAGAAAGTATTCGTGTTGTTCATAATAATGATTTGGTTACACATACACCGTATATCGGATTCCTTCACGTTAATCACCAGTTGAGACTTGATAGTGATGGTAATGTTAAGAAGGGTGAGAACACATTGGGGTACCTATGGGATTATTTAAAATCATTATTTTCCGGTGAAACCATTAAGGACCATATGGGTGAGAATTATATGGGTGCAATTAATAAATGGGCCGATAAGTAGTATTTATATATTATGAAATTTATATTGACCGAATCACAAATTAAACATATTGAATCTGAGTTAGGTGAAAGAAGCCGTACGTTTGCGAATACAAGAAAGAAGCGTCTGTTTCCAAAATCGGCAATGATGGCAAATCCTTTGCGTTTTAAAAAATACGATATGGAAGTTAGAGACCTCGATGAGGTTCAAACAAGAACCAAAAAAATATTAGGTAAGGGTAGGGAGCGTGAAGTTTATTTATCACACACCAATCCAAATTTGGTTTTTAAATTGTGGGGCTACGATGATTTGGTAAAGGAGAAAGAATTTTTTGACGAGCATCCTGACCTTTATGTTAAAATACACAAAGTAAGAACATATGAAAATCCACATTACGATAATGTTGGTTTTGCTATTATGGATAGGGTTGACACGGTGAGTTTTAAACAACAAGTAACCAAATTATTTAGTGCATTAAAAAGTGTAGGATATGATGGTGGCTTATTTGGGTTAATTGACGCATCTCGTAGAGAAAAAAAATATGATGAGATAGTAAATAAATTAAATGAGTACGACCCGTCAATGTCAGATTTTTTTATTAATCTTAGAGAATGTGTTGTTGGCGTTGAGGATTCGCTTGGTAGATTCAATTTTTTTGATAGAAGTTTTGACCAATTTGGATTGGATAATGATGGGAACGTAAAATGTTTCGATATATAGGTATTTATTAATATGGCTAAGAAAATTATTTTAACAGAGGAACAATTGAAAAGGGTGTCATTATTAATTAATGAGCAATTCGATTCATACATATACGATTTAATATTAGACAAGTACAACGATGTTGGTATGGAAGGTATGGATGAGGATGAAATTGCATATTTAAAAAGCGGTGGCGAAACTGATATTCCTGCGTCATTAAAAGAACCTGACGCTCAACCGTTTGTTGAGGGTGGTGAAGGTGATGATGAAACAAAAGCAAGAGAATTGGTTGAATTAGCTGAAGCTCAAGGATTTAAATTAATAAAGTCGGAAAAGGTAACACACAAATTTGCCATTCGTTTTAACTTTACTGAAGAGATTTACGAGGAAGTATTACGCATATTCGATGGGTTAGAATATGTTGACAATATGAATAATGTAATTAACATATCTGTTAGCGATGGTAAAACAAACATTTCAGTTGTTTTACCAATTTCTTGGTATGATTTAATGTTTAACGAAGGAGCGCTATGAAAATAAAACTAACAGAATCACAAATCGAACGTTTAACAAATACTTCAAAGTCATTTAATGAGTTTGCTGAAAAAAGAATGGGCGGTGCCGCAAAGATTGCTAACAGCGCACATGAGAAAGGTGGACCATCTATGCTAACATATCATCATTTTCATGTTAAGCTACCATATTACAAAAAAGCAACTGAAAACAAATTTGATTTTGTTGAAGCTGAAAAAGAATTTAAAGACACATTAAAAAAGATTTCATTGGGTATGGACCAAACATCGTTTCAAAGAGAAATGGGTCGTTTAGAAGTTTTGGGTGAACTGATTATAAAACATAAGTAATGAACATCGTTTTAACTGAAAGTCAATATTTTAAATTACTCAACGAGGAAACAGGTGGGTTGGATTTATTTATTAACCAAATAGTTAACAAATTTCCCGAACTTGATGAACATAGAGACACTATCAAATCAAATATTGAAAAATCAGGATGTCAGAATATAGGTTTCGAGCCCATGTCAATGGCAAGTGGTTTATCGTTACACAATAGGGTTGTTATTTCAAGCGCTCTTTTGGAAGATGGAATAAGACCAAACATCAACGGGATTGCTGATTTAATGTTTGTTATTTTTCACGAAATAGCACATCAGCATCAATACAACAAATATAGTAAGGAATTGATTTATGATATGTATACCGGTGAAATAGAAACGGAGGGTGCTATTGGATTTTTAAGATATATTGAGAATGTTGCTGACCAATTTGCATTAAGAAAATGTAGACAACTACAGTCAATAGGTGTTATACCTGCAGACCAAAAAGTAAGGGACACCGGTGGTTATGACAATTATAGTGATAAGATGTTTGAAAATTATCTTAACATGTTAAAAGGTAAAGTACAGAAAGCGGGTATTACAGACCCCGAAGATATTAGTGAATTGATTTATAATTTAATAAAACCTAAGTTATAGGTTAAAGATAATCTGGTTTGAAGACCAGACTTAGGACCGGGTTAGTAATGGCCTCAGGTGTCGGGATAAGAATTCGCTACTCTTATCCCTTTTTTTTGTTCTTATTTTTTATTATATTATACACATGAAAGTTGCACTTTTATTATCGGGACAATTTCGAAATGGTAAAGAATGTTACCAATCAATATACGATAATCTTTTAAAACATTATGATGTTGATGTCTTCATTGCTTATATGTATGAAGAACCCGAATTATCTTTTGATGAATTATCTGAATTATATAAACCAAAATATTTTGTTTATCACAAATACGATGATAGTTTATTGGAGAAATTTAACTTAACAAATAACTTTCTTCACTACACCGAATCAACACCGTCATCATTATGTAAGATGTGGTATAGTCTTGATATGGTAAATAAGATTAAACAAGAATACGAGAGAGACAATAATTTCAAATACGATGTTGTAATTAAGTGTCGTTTTGATATAGAGTTATTGGAAAAGGTCGAGATTAAATTACCGGAGAACCAAATATATATCCCAATAGGTTGGGACCATATGGATGGTGTAAACGATATCTTCGCATACGGTGACTCGGAGAGTATGGATTATTATTCATCAGCATTTTATTCATTGGATGGATTTATCAATGAGGGAAGGTTCATACATCCTGAGATGTTATTAAAAGCACATTTAATGAAAGGTAACATGATGATATTACGAAATTCGTTTAAGATGTCATTACGAGGTATGAAAATACACGAACAAGAATACAAAATGAAATTATGAAAACAAAAATAGAGATTGGTGCAAACACCGGTAGGGATACTAAGATATTGGCAAGTGATGGTTCATTGGTCTATGCATTTGAACCCACATGGGAATTAATAAACGATTATCTATGGCCGTTGTCATATGAGAATCCTAACATACGTGTTGTTCCCTTCGCTGTGGACTCAGAGTGCTCGTTTAAGACCTTTAATATTGCGGGTCAGTCCGATTGGGGGTGTAGCAGTTTATTTGAGTTCTCAGACGATTTATCGACGAAATGGCCCGGTCGTGATGACTTCAAGAAGACACACTCATACATGGTTCCAACAATAACTCTGTATGACTTCTGTAATCTATATAAGATTGAGCAAATTGACTATTTACATATAGATGCTCAAGGTAATGATTTCAATGTGTTAAAGAGCTTGGGTGATAAGTTGTCAATTGTTGTTGAAGGTAACATTGAAGCGGCTAACAATGTTGATTTATATAAAGGAATTGATAATAAGGCGGAAGATATTCGCCAATATTTATTTGATAATGGGTTTGAAATTGTTCAGGAAGAAGCTAACGATTATTTATCCGCAGAGATTAATATACATTTTAAAAGAAAGTAATGACAAAACTTATAATATTTGACCTTGATGGTGTTTTGGTTGATGCCAAGCAAATACATTTTGAAACATTAAATCAAGCTTTATGGGAAATTGCTCAAAGTAACAAATATGTTATTTCGGAAGCGGAGCACCTTTCTACTTATGACGGGTTGAAGACAAACCAAAAATTAGAATTACTAACGCAAAACAAAGGATTACATACTAACACATATGAAACTGTGTGGAATAGAAAACAGGAGTTAACAATTGATGCGATATCCAAATTAAAACAAAACACACAATTAATTGTGATGTTTGATATGTTAAGAAAGGATGGGTATAAATTAGCTTGTGCATCTAATTCGATTAGACGTTCGGTGTTGGTGATGTTATCCAAGATTGGTGTGATTGAGCATATGGATTTAATATTATCCAATGAGGATGTGAAGAATTCAAAACCTCATCCTGAGATGTATTGGAAAGCTATGAGTATGATGAGTGTGTTACCGGAGGAAACATTAATCGTTGAGGATTCACCGCACGGATTACTTGCTGCAAGTAGAAGTCGTGCAAACGTATTAAGGGTGGATAATCCCAGTGATTTGGTTTATGGTAAAATAATTAATAAGATAAAAGAAAATAAAGGTATGAGTATTCCAAAATGGCAGGGTGGTAAATTAAACGTGTTGATTCCAATGGCGGGCGCCGGTAGTAGATTTCAACAAGCAGGTTATACTTTCCCTAAACCATTAATTGAAGTTAATGGTAAACCAATGATACAAGTTGTTGTTGATAATTTAAATGTTGAAGCAAACTTTATATTTGTTGTTCAAAAAGAACATCGTGAGAAATATAACTTAGATACTTTGTTGAACTTGATTACACCAAATTGTAAGATTGTCGAGGTTGATGGTTTAACTGAAGGTGCCGCTTGTACCACATTATTGGCTAAAGAATATATTGATAACGACGCACCGTTGTTGATGGCAAACTCTGACCAATTCTTAGAGTGGGATTCAAATGAGTTCATGTACAAGATGATTGAGCAACGAGTTGATGGCGGTATTGTAACATTTACATCAACACACCCTAAATGGTCGTTTGCTAAAGTAAATGAAATTGGTGATGTGGTTGAAGTTGCTGAGAAGAATCCGATATCTGATATTGCCACTGTTGGTGTATATTATTGGAGCAAAGGTTCTGACTATGTAAAATACACTGAGCAGATGATTGAGAAGAATATTCGTGTGAACGGTGAGTTCTACGTTTGTCCGGTATTCAATGAAGCAATTGGTGATAATAAAATTATTAGAACATTCAACATAGATAAAATGTGGGGGTTAGGAACTCCCGAAGATTTAAATTATTATTTAGAAAACAAATGAAACTAATATCACATCGAGGAAACATAAACGGTAAGATACCAAATAATGAGAATCATCCTGAATATATTGATGAGGCTTTACATGCCGGATTTGATGTGGAGATTGATATGTGGTGGGTTGATGGTAGAACATATTTGGGACACGATGAACCACAATTTGAGGTGGATGATAAATGGCTAACTGAACGTATGAACAATCTATGGGTTCATTGTAAAAATGTTGAGTTACTTAATTGGATAAGAAGCACATCATTACATTGGTTTTGGCATGAGGAGGATACGCTTACATTAACATCAAAAGGTTACGTGTGGGTTTATCCGGGTAAACAACCTATCATTGGTAGTATTGCTGTAATGCCTGAAATACATAATGAAGACGTTTCAAAATGTGTTGGTGTGTGTTCTGATATTATTTCAAGGTATAAATAGATATTTATGTTATGCCATATATTTATATAATAAAATCAAAATGGCAACTAAAATCAAGATTACCGAAGAACAATTAAAAAGAATTATTCAAGCAAAAAATATTCAAGAGCAACAAGCAGGATTTGGTTTCGCTAAGGAAGCTGAAGAAGAAGGGGAGAACGAAGAATCAACTCATGAATCAATTGAGAAGATAGCAGATTTATTCTGTGAATTATTTGCAGATAAATGTAAAGACCCAGACTATATTGATGGTATTTTTAGTTTAGCTAAAAGTTCGATTCTAAGCGGTGATAATGATTCCGAAGAAGATGAGGAAGAAGAAGAAAATGAAGTTCCTGTGATGGGTGGTGAAGAAAAGGAAGATGAGGAAGAGAAAGAAGGTGAGGAAGAAGATGAAGAGGAGAAAGAAGAAGAAAATAGCATGATGAACGAATCAGTTCAAAAAATAAAAGCAGATTTTAAAAGATTTTTATAATGTCTAAAATTATTAAATTAACAGAAGCGCAGTTACGTGATATTGTGACTAAAGCGATAAATGAGCAAAGAAACTCACCAAATGCGTCACCTGCGGCAAAAGAAATTTGGAACAAATTAGCTGTTGCATCGGGTAATGGTGGCTTGGGTGGTACAAATGAAACTGCATTGATTTCTGCAATTACATTGATTAAAACAGTACAATTATTTGTTGAGGTTGACAATATGATGAGAGGCCCATCATCTATTGGTAACTATAAAAGTATAGTAAAATTATTAAATGGTGAACTTGAACTTGATAATTTAAAAGAGTTCCAACAAATTCAAGCAATTTTAAAGAAGGCGGGAGTAACACTTACCGCTCAAACTGAAAAAAGTCCAAGAACTAATACTATGGTGTTAAAGCCTGGTACTATTAGAATTGTTGCAGGAAAAACACCTGTACCAACGCCGCCGGTTAAAACGGACCCAAACAAACCAACATATCGTGAATGTACAGGTTTCCCAATTAAGTATGGTTGTAAGCAAACTGAAGTTGGTAGAATACAACAATGTTTGGGTTTAAAGGTCGATTATTCCTTTGGTCCAAGTACATTAGTTAAATTAGTTGACTATAGTACACAAAGAAATACACAGGCTTCAATGGCGTTACAAAAACAATACACCGAAATTGGTGTTTCTAAGGGCGCGTATGACCTTATTATAAGCAAGTGTAAGAAGGTAGTTAAACCAAAACCTAAACCAGGTGAGAAACCTGTTGTTGATACAAGAACGCCAATGGCTGACATAGCTCCATTAAAAGCAAAAGAATTGAAAATGGTATCATCAAATTTAGGGTTAACGCCTGAACAAATTCAAGCTAAATTACAAAGAGATTTAGCGGCTTTACAGGCGGCAAATACACCTAATGTTGACCCGGCAAGAAAACAAGCTATACTTGGTCAAATTAAAGACCGGGGGTTTGATAAAGTATATAAAGGTCAGGCATTAACACCCGATGAGAAACAATGGTTATCGTCTCAGATGGGAACCGACCCAAATAAAGATAAAATGAAAGCGGGAGGCGAAGAAGAAAAATTAAGATTCTCCAAAACATAAAAAAGAAACCCCTCAAATGAGGGGTTTTTTGTTAAATAATCTTTTTTAATACCTTAATATAATTTCCCGATTTGGAGTAATAACGACTTAGGTACCTCAAGTAAGCCTTCTTAGAACTCTTGTGTTTATTTGGGATTTTATTTTGCCAATGTTTATAATCTTCGACTGAACTCATCCAATCTTTATAAACGGCGTAATGTCGTTTCTTACCAATAGCTGTGGTCTTTCTTGCTTTGGGCAAACGCATTCCAAACAAATTGTTATTATACTTAAACAGTTTGGATTTAAAATGTCCTGATTCTAAAAGAGCTTGAGCCAGAACGATTTGAGGAAATTGAATACCCGCTTTGACAATCTGATTGTACAAGGTATTCTTGTTGATTTCACCAATTTTACTCTTAATGGTGTCTTTTTTCACTAAAGAATCTAATGTGTTACCAAAAGATACGAATGAAAAAAGAACAATCGCGGATGCAAAAATTGTTTTCTTCATATCACAAAAATAGGTATGAATTAATAAATATCCTACAACTTACCCAAAAGATTTAAAAATTGATAAAAGTATGGTTAACGAAAGTAATCCATTTTTCAAGTATTTATAGTATATAATAAACTATTAAACAAACACAAATATGTTATTAAAATTAGGTTCCGAAGGAGAAGATGTAAAGAAACTTCAAAGAAAATTGGGTGTAGACCCAATAGGAAAGTTTGGACCAAAGACTGACGCTGCAGTGAAAGAATGGCAATCTAAAAATGGATTGACCGCTGATGGTATCGTTGGGAATGGGACATGGGGTAAAATGTTTAGTGAGAGTACGGTATCCGCACCAACACTAATTACAGAACCGGCGCCAGTGGCATCTGCTGGTGGTCTAAAACTTGAGAAGTTACGTGGTCATATACCTGATGCGGTTATCGCACAGATACCTGACACTGCAGCTAAGTTTGCAATTAACACACCATTAAGATTAGCACATTTCTTGGCACAATGTGGACACGAATCGGGAGGTTTTAGAGCCACACAAGAAAACTTAAATTATTCAGCTAAGGGGTTAACTGGAACGTTTAAGAAATATTTTCCGAGTGAAGCTGCGGCTGCACCCTATGCTAAAAATCCATTGAAGATTGCTTCAAAGGTTTATGGTGGCAGAATGGGTAACGGTCCTGAGCCAACTCAAGAAGGATACAAATTCCGTGGTCGAGGATATATTCAATTGACCGGAAAGGAAAATTATACAGCATTTGGTAAATCAATTAATGAAGATATATTATCTAATCCTGATAAGGTAGCATCAAGTTACGCATTATTATCTGCGGCTTGGTTCTTCTCTAAGAATGGATTACATAAGATGGCGGATGAAGGTTCTTCTGATGCTGTTGTAACAAAGATAACTAAAAGGGTTAATGGTGGAACTTTGGGCTTAAGTGACAGAATTTCCCATTTTAAACAATATTTTAAATTACTATCTTAAAGTTCAATTTAAAAATGTATTCTCGTATATTTATCATATATGAATTATGAAAAAATATACGAGAATTTGATGTCTACAAGGTTAGATATTAAATTAGTGAGAATTCGCTTAAAACGAAACGGTGACTATTTTGAAGGTCATCATATAATACCAAAATGTAAAGGTGGAGTGGGTAACAGTTCAAGACCTAAATTTTGCACAAATATCGTGTTATTAACTGCAAGAGAACATTTTTTGGCGCATTGGTTATTGTGGAGAATTTATGGTGATAGACAAATGGCATTAGCATTTAATAGAATGTTATCAATTACGAAAAAAACAAAAAGAATTAAAAGTTCTCGGGGTTATTCTGAGGCAAGGGAGGCGCTAAGAGAAACTAATAAAGGCAATGGTTATGGACGTGGTGTAAAAAAAATAATTTCTGAAGAACAAAAACAGAAACAATCAAATATTATGAAAGGTAGATATTGTGGTAACAACAACCCATTTTATAATAAAAAACATACACAAAACTCAAAACAAAAAATTAGTGATAGTAGGAAAGGTATAAATAAAGAAAAAATTTGGAATTATTCGGGTAAAAAAGTATTATTAAAAGATGATATTGTTATCGGATATTTTGATACATCACAAGAGGTTGCAGATTTTATTGGTTGTTCACATAGCAATATAAGACATGTGTTGAGTGGTAAACAAAAAACCGCCAAAGGTTATGTTATAAAACATTTAAAATAAAAAGGGACATTACGTCCCTTTTTTTAATATTGTTCTTCAGCGATATCAACATCATCTTCAACGTTGGCATCTTGCTCTTCGTTTTCTAATTTTGCTTTTAATTCACGATACTTTGCTTCTGACATAATATAAACTATTTCACCTTTGTCATCCATATCATTTAACGCATAGAATTTTGCTTTTGGTGATACGAATTCAATTACGGTATACATTTTATTGTTTGTGAAATCTTCTAAGTCGCCATCAGGATAAGGTAATACATTTTTTGTAAACTCAGCATCATACTCAATACCATTTCTATTAATCCAAGTACCTTCGTTGGTATCATATATACCGTGTAGATTATTTTTTATGTTTTTATAAATTCTAATTGCAGTGTTTTTCTTACCATAAAAGTTTGGACGATAATTGGCTCTCATAAAATTATCGGTCAAATAACCAATACCGGTAAACCCGATTGCCTTTAATCTGTCATCCAATCTTTTCTTAATCGCCGCACCCGAATTGAAAATTGCTTTCATAAATTCTTCGTTGCTAATTTTCTGTGTTACGTCGTGGTCATTAATTAAATCGATATATTCTTTTCTTAAATCATTACTCATGGTTCCCCACGATTTAACATTTCTTAAAAATCCGTTAGCCTCAATAAATGCTCTTTTGTTATCAATTGTTTGCATCCAAAAAGCGTTAGGTGAACCTTCATTTTCATTGATAATATCAGTTATGCTTTGTGGAACATTTGCATCGGTCTCAGCATTACGGTCAAATGTTTTGAAAGTAAATACATCAAAATGACCTTGTAATTTTGGATAAATTCTTAGTAACTCTTGTTCTGTTATTTTATATTCACCATTATACATTGAGGCGATTTCAAATCTACCGTCACTTCTCGCTAATATTGTACTAATGTAATATTCGCCGCCGGGTGCAAACATATTCTTTGATTCATCAATTACAACATAGAAAGATGCGCCACCTTGTCGATAACTACTATATTGATTACGAATTGGATTTATAATCATTTGGTTATTGTACCTCACAGTTTGGTCGTCATCTCTACTAAAAACGCACCAAGGCGTAACTGAGTATCTCGTTCTTGGTTGATTTGAATAATCTTCCTTTGGTCTATATATGTCAACAAGTTGGCCAACTTGATTATCGATATTATGGATAACTAATTCTCTGAGTTTTTCTTGATAATAGTATCCAAATCTCTCAGCTTCTTCTTGTGTATTAATTTCATAAACTCTAAAGTCACCTTCATTGATGATAAGTTTTTGCTGACCTTCCCACATTTTTTTAGATTCCTCAATCTTTTTTGGTGTGATGGAGCCTTTTTTACCGGTGCCAACTTTTTCATTAAAAATATTATTCAGTCTTTGTTTCTCTAATTTTGTTGCTTCATCGGCACCTTCATTATCACCAATTTTAATACGGAATTTTGTTAATTCAAGTAAGAAGTCCAACAAATCTTGCAAACTAACTTTGTTTGGTGTTCTTAAGTCGTTAATAGTATACTTACCATTACCTCTTATTAAAAATGCACTTACCTCTGGTTGGGTTTCATTTTTTACCAATGACAACGCTTTTCTAAATTCAAGAAATATTTTCATTGCGTCATCATCACGCAATTGAGGATTTTCTTGTTTCCACTTTGACGCAAAACGCTCGTATGTTTCTCTCTGTTGTTTAGTTAATTGTGGTTGAGGGTTTGGTGCAACTTCACCATCGGGTTGTTCTAATAATATTTTGCGAACGATTTTCTTAATATCCATAATACATAAATATTAAATAAATATCTTTTTTTATCCACAAAATCAAGGATTTATTGATTATCCTATATCTATTGTTATGTCGCAAAAACTATTATTAAACATTGGGTACTATTCAATTTATGAGATAAAATCACTAAAGGGTGTAAAATATCAAGTGGATAGTGGTAAGACAATCTACATTGAACGATTTAAGAAAGTTGTTGCCAACCCATATAGAGATGTAAAAGAATTCAGGTCATTAGATAAAGCCAAGGATTATGTTAATTTAAAGTTAGTAAAAAAGTCACAAGAAAAGAAAAAGAAAATTGCTAAGTTACCCAAATCATTATATCTTGTGTTAATAAAAGAAGAAAGCACCGGTAAAACATTTGTTAAAGTTGGAATCACATCAAAACGTTTTATCATGAGAAGATTTAGTAAAGCATATGGTTATGATGGATATGTTGTTGAATCCATATTGAGAAGGATAGATACACCAAATGCGGAGAAACTTGAATCGGATATTAAGGATACGTTAAATAAAAAAAGGTCTGTAAAAAAATACAGACCCGTTTTAGAATCCTTTTCAGGATATTCCGAATGTTATAATTATTTGTGTTTGGAAGATATTATAACGATATTCGATACCTTAACTAAGGGTTGTTAGTCTTTTTGGTTCTTGTTGTTGTCTTATGTAATACTTCGTTTTCTTTGGTTAGATACTCAACTTTAACACTTAATGCGGCAACTTCTTTGGTTAACGTTAAAACCATTGTACGTAATTCATCTTTCTCTTTTGACGCCGATTCTAATAATCCTTCTAACTTAGAAATTCTATCTTTACAGTCATGACGAATAAAATCTTCATCTCTTTCTTTGTGTAATGCTCTTCTTTCGTAGAACCTCCAAGCTCCGGCAGAGCCTAATACTGTGACTGCGGTTAATAATACGGTGTAAATGTTTTCCATGGTTATAAATACCTTTAAATAAATAAATATATTGTTATTTAGACAAAAAAAATATATATTTGGATATGAGCTTAATAATTAATTTCTTTGGCGGTCCGGGCATCGGAAAGTCCACACAATCATCGGGTTTATTTACCGAAATGAAAAAACATCACATGGATGTTGAACTAACGTTTGAATTTCCTAAAATTGTTGCTTGGGAGGAAAACTTCTCAGCAATTAAAGACCAATTCTATATTACGGCTAATCAACATAGGAACATTAGTAGGTTGTATGGAAAAGTTGATTATATAATTGTTGATTCACCAATCATATTAGGTTTGGTATATAAGGAAAGATATAATGATACGCCGGAGTATCCTGCAACGTTCTATGATGAAACATATGATACTTTCATTTTAAGCTTATTTAAGAAGTACAATAGTCTAAACATATTCCTCAATAGAAACGATGAAACCTATGACCAAAATGGTAGGTTCCAAAACTTAAACGAATCAAAACAAATTGATGAGGAAATCAAACATAAGTTGGTAAGTAATAACATAGATTTTATAGAGTTTAATGTTAATCAAGAAACGTCTTTGGATATATTTAATTATATAACCAAAAACAAATTATGAAAAAACTAATGTTACTTATACTAATCGGTCTATTACCTTTCAGTATAATCGCACAAGACATTGTGGTCTTAAAACACACAAATTACACAACACACTTCAGTAAGTCTAAACGTTATCCTGTACTAGTACAATGGGAAACAACAAAAGCAATGGTAGGTTGTCCAACACCATTAAAACGTAAAGACAATTTCAAACCTGACCCACAATTAGTGGATGAAACTAATATCGCATTTTATTATGTAAAAAGTGGATACGATAGAGGACACGTAATGCCGGCGGCTGACAACCTTTGTCAAACTCAAGCGGTACAAGATGAATGTTTCTATTTCTCTAATATGGTTGCACAAACACATAGATTAAATGCGGGCGATTGGAAATCATTAGAAACTGCAACCAGAAATTGGGCATTAATTAGCGCAAAAGTAAGAGTGTGGAGTGGTTCTGTTGGTGAAGCAAAAAAGATTGGGTTGGTATCGGTCCCTACGCAATGTTGGAAAGTAGTTAATGTGGCAGGAAAGTGGCATGCATACTTATTCAACAACGATTTATCAAATCCAGATGGGTTTGAAAATAACGAAGTACCGGTGGCGCAAATAGAAAAACTTACGGGATTTAAATTCAAATAGTATGGCTTACTTAAATCACAATATACCAACAACAAGATGTATGATAAGAAACGAATTTCTTTTCAATCATACAAAAGGATATGGTGAATTTACCAATTGTGATGTACATATGGTTGCATCTATGGAAGGTATGACACCGGTCTTTGAAGCGTTTTTAGAGAATGGTGTTAATTGGACAAGAAGACCCATAAACGCATTCTGTTGGAAAACAGATGCGCCCGCATTACCACTAACCGAACACATATATTGGGATTGTTTTTCTAACTATTGTGATGTACAAGTAAGAAACCGATTAAGTGGATTAAGAGCTGAACTAATTACACCATTGGGTAATAAGAAAGAAGGTACATATATGTTTACAATAGATTGGGGATTTGAGAACAAAGCAGGCATGTTAGATGTGTCATTTTCAGAAACATTTGAACATAAATGTGCTCACTTTTTTAAGATGGATGATGGTAACTTTTTTGCTTATCCCAACAATAGAATAGTTTGGAAAGATAAAGCGTGGACATTTAATAGAATAAAAGAAAACCCCGGTTACATAATAGACCACAACATATATTCAGTTGAGGGTGAGGGTAAATATGAAACCGATGATAATTACTTTACAGAGTTTAAACCGGAAAAAATTAATAAAAAGTAATTTAACTAATGTTTATTGTCATAGTAATTTCTGTTATATTGTTAATTGGGATTACATATCTCATGTTTAGACTATTTGACGATGACTACTTTAACTGATAAATTATTTCCATTTAACAATAAACTCTACATTGGGTTTAAAAGAATAAAGATAGACCGTATTGATGAGAATTACGCAAAGTATCTTAAAGAAATATGGAATTGTGATATGCTACTAAAAACCCCACAATATGGTGGGGTTTATTTGTTTTTACGAGAAATTCAAGATGTTGAGTTTGAAGATATTATTCCTTCGGACCCGCTTTAATTGTTCTTGTTTGTCTTTTAACTGGTTTAGTAACTTCATTAATTGAATCAAAATTGTTACTAATGTCTTTTAATATTGCCGAAAATTCATAATTCTCTGAGCGTTCATTATTTTTCATTAGCTCATCAACAAAATATTTTACTTCTTCGTCACTTAGTTTTGCTCTTGCTTTTAATGAATTTTTCAATAATTTGAAAACAACATAAAGAACATTCATTTTCTTATCTTGGGGCAATGAAAAATAATTTTCAATGTTCACATTCGATGAGATTGTGTCTGTCACATTTTCTAAAAATGCAACAAATGATGGGTGAGTTGTGTTTAGTTTCATGTTCTTTTCGTTTTTTATAAATAGTCATCAAAAAATAAATGGGGATTATTTTCCCCATTTACCACGACTAACAATCTGAGCTATGACGCCGTAGACTGATAAATCTTGATAACTATCTTGGATACTTTCACCGACAGTATCATCATGACCTAACAAAACCAATTGTTTTAATCTTTGAATTTTGTCATTCATACGGAACCACAATCCTGTTTGTGATAATTTAATTTCTTCCGGTTTCTCACAACGAGTACCCACTGAAATATTATCAGGTCCGTAATTTAATTGTTTTCTGCAGAACAAATCATATTGCTCTTTTAAAATTTTCTTAAACTCAGATGTTGTTTCAGGATATAAGTCCTCACATTGTTTTGTTGTACTTTTAGTTTCTTCAGACATATTTTTGTTTTTTTTACTAATTTAAAGAATAATTAAGACTTTATCAAATATTTATATATAAAATGTATTACAATGGCATCTAAAAAATCAAACGATTCGTCCCCTATTGGACATTCAGACCAACCGAAACACAAGCAACTAATTAAGATGGTAACCTTTAGAGTGGTACCGGCTTATTTCAATGAAATTGAAAAGGTTGCCGACCATAAAGGTATGGAGGTATCTAAATTAATTAGAACATATATTAAAGAAGGTATGAAAAGAGATGGTGAACTATCTGCTCAAGAAGAGAAAGATTTCGACATCTAATTACTTACTGAATCTCTTTAAACTATTCATAGTTATAAAGTTATATTTAACCTTACCGATAAACTCCGGTAAGGTTTTTTTATTGGTATAACTCATCGCCGATTTAAGGTAATCTTCAAAGTTTTCCGTCCATTGAGCTAAAGTATATTCCACTCTATGTTCTCTAACCACACCTTCTGATGTTGTTAATTTTTCTTTACCCCAATCACGTTGAACTTCTTTAGTACTCATACCTCTAAACACTTTTGTCATTTCCATATCCGAATTAAACATTTTTAATGCTTTATCGGAATATTGGTTTACCGTTTCGGTATTACAAATCGTTTCTCCCGCACTTTCTAATGCTTTATTGAATATGGACCCCAACATAACATAATCGGCCCCTAAGGCTAAAGCTTTGATGACATCAGAGTATTTTTTAAATCCGCCATCAGCAACAATTTTTGTTTCGTATGGATTACAATTACCCATATAATATTTCTTTGTTTGTATATTGCTACATTCTTCAATTAATGACGCCATAGGATAACCAATACCGGTCTGTTGTGTGGTTAAACAACCCGCACCATTACCAATTCCAATTCTCACGTAATCAACATTAATTGATGCAAATTTATAATATGTGTCGGGATTGGCCACATTACCAACCATTAATATTAAATCATCTTCGTATTTTATCTTTGCGGATTTGGCAAACTCATATACATTTTCCATATGACCATTAGCCACATCAATTAATGCAAACATTTTTTTATACTTACGTTCCGGCGTTCTATCTAAAAAGATTCTTTCAAAGTCCGTTAAACTATAAGATAGGAATTCACTACTTGAAACGTAATTATCATCCGGTTTACTTATTCTTGGTAACACAACCCTAATACCTAAATCGTCAAATAAATGTTTGTTCTCTTGACTAACAACCGTATCCATTGGTGCGGTCATGAGTGGTAAATAATCTTGGTAACGTGTATTAATTACACTTCGGCTATCTATATGGGTCATATCTGCCGGTTGGATTAAAATATCATCGAAATCAAAAAGTTGTTTTGACATACCTTTATTGTTTAGTTTAACGACCAAAAGTAATATATTATATTCAAATAAAAAAATTAAAGGTTTAAAAAGTATTTATATATTAATTGGTAAAGTAAAAACATGAAATTATTAGAAACCCTTGACGATATCATTCTTAGTGAAGCGATTAAAAGCATTGAGATGATAAGAAAATATGAGGATTATACAAAGAAGCCATATGTGGTTGAGCAGGTTAATGCGATTATTGAAAAATTAAAGACTCTTGATAATTTCATTGGTACCAATAGAAATGGCAAACGTTTGTATTTTACAACAGATTATGAAGGTAAAGAACCTGAAAGTGAAGATAATGAAATATTTGATAGTGTACACCATCTATTAGATAATTTAGATTATCTTGTCACTAAAGATTCATATAAAAATGGTTATGCTCAAGATAAAAGTGGTAGGCAAATAAAAATTGGTAAATTACTTACTATGTTTATCAATAAGGTAAAAGATGATGAAAATCATAAAGAATATCTTAAAAAATTACTTCAAGCGTATAATCAAGACCCAATAAGATTGCAGGGTCAAATGACAAAAAAGAAAAAACTTATTGTAATGAGTACCGCAAACTATGATATTGCCGGTATGACAGAAGGTAGGTCTTGGCGACAAGATTCATGTATGCGTCTTGATGGTGGTTATAATCAGGGTGCAACATATGTTCATTGTGATATATTATTTGGAACAATTGTAGTTTTTTTGATTAATGAGGAAGATAGGAATATTGAAAATCCATTGGGTAGAACATTAGTTAAACCCTATATAAATGTTCAAAATGGTTCAGATGTTTATTATGCCGCCGACCCAAGGGAATATGGCGGTCAAACAGGTTTTAATGATTTGATTGATAAAATATTTAGAGATTTACAAGAAGAAAAAGAAGGTAGGTTTAAGTTACACCATAGATTATCTAACCAAGGTAGAGGTGAAATAAGGTTAAATTATGGACCAAAAGTTATTGACCAAAAGTATGTTGAAAAGTACCATGAGGAAGATGGTGACGATAGTAGATTTTCAATTTATGGTTATTATGAAAAAGATAAATATGAAACCATTAAAACAATAAAAGATATACGTTTAAACAAAAATACCAATTATTTTACTATATCGAATTTAAAAAATTTAACTGCAGTTGATAATGTAGAAACATATGCATATACAAGATTTGAGGCGTGTGAAAAATTAACTACCATTACAAACATGAAAATAATGGATAGTTTTTGTATAATTGATAAATGCCCTAATATTGCAAAAATATCGGGATATTTTGTTAGGGGTTTTGATTTAGAATCAATTAATATTACCTCAAATATTGATTTAACGGAGGTGGAAACAGGTTATTATACCGGTATAGATTTTAGTAAATGTACAATAACCTCATTACCACAAATATCAAACGATTTAGAAAAAATATATTTTGATGGGTGTAAAATATTATGTGACTTCCCTGAAAACCTTGGTGGTGGGAATCTTTCAATTAGGTTTAGGAACACAACTGAAGCAGATTTTTCAAAAATTAAATTTCCCGAAAATAAAAATTATGTAGTGCGTTTAGTATAGACAATGTAATTTTTTTTTGTTATATTATTCAAAAAATATTACATGGGAAACGGAAAAATTTTCATTCAAATTGCGTCCTATCGGGACAAGCAATTATTGCCGACAATTAAAGATTGTATTGAGAAAGCTAAGAATCCAAAAAAATTGGTTTTTTCAATTGCTTGGCAACATTCACCAGAAGATGAATGGGACAATCTTGATGAATACAAGAAAGATAAGCGATTTAAAATTATCGATATCGATTATAAGGATAGTCAAGGAGCTTGTTGGGCAAGAAATAAATTACAAAAACAATATGATGGTGAGGAATATACCATACAGTTAGACTCACATCATAGGTTCATCCAAGATTGGGATTCTGAATTAATTTCGGAAATTAAAAAACTCCAAAGTAAAGGTCATAAAAAACCTTTATTAACTGGTTACATTCCATCTTTCGAGCCATCAAATGACCCACAAGGTAGAATCAATATTCCTTGGAAAATGAACTTTGATAGATTTGCACCTGAAGGTGTGGTATATTTCTTACCTGCGTCTATTGATGATTACCAAGAAAGAACCGAACCGGTACCTGCAAGATTCTACTCTGCACACTTCTGCTTTACATTAGGTCAATTTGCTGTTGAGGTTCCACATGACCCTAACTACTATTTCCACGGAGAAGAAATTTCTATCGGTGTTAGAGCATTTACTCACGGGTATGATTTATTTCACCCACATAAAGTATTTGCTTGGCATGAGTACACAAGAAAGGGTAGTGTGAAACAATGGGACGATGACCCTATTTGGGTAACAAGAAATAATATTAGTCACAAACGTAATCGTCAATTATTTGAGATGGATGGTGAAGCAAGAACAGAACACTTTGGTGTGTATGATTTTGGTACCGAAAGAACATTGGCTGAATATGAATCATATGCGGGTATATCGTTTAAGAAACGTGGTGTGCAAAAATATACATTAGATAACAATTATGCACCAAATCCGGTCATCGAAGATTTTGACGAATATCAAAATTCGTTCTCTCAAATCTTTAAACATTGTATTGATGTTGCATATACACAAGTACCTCATGATGATTATACATTTTGGGCTGTGGCTTTTGAGGATGATAGAGGTAATGAATTATACAGAAGAGATGCCGATGAGGCTGAAATCCGTATGATGAAAAACGACCCAGATGGATATTGTAAAGTTTGGAGGCAATTTGAAACGGTGACTAAACCACATAAATGGATTATTTGGCCACATTCAGTAAGTGCTGGATGGTGCGATAGATTAGAAGGAATTATATAATATGGAAAGAATACTAATACATTTACCTGCATATAGAGAACCTGAATTGGTTCCTACAATAAAGAGTGCGTTAGAGAACGCTGAATTCCCTGAAAGATTGGTATTCGGTATCTGTCGTCAATTTAATCCCGAAGATGGATTTGATAATGTTGATGAGTTTCGCAACGATAAAAGATTTAAGATAAAAGATATACCGTATCTTGAAGCTAAGGGTTTACCATATGCAAGAGCAGTAATCAACGAGGAGTTATTGGATGACGAAGAATTTGTTGTTCAATTAGATTCACACCATAGATTCAGTAAGAATTGGGATAGCACTTTAATTGAGTGGTATTACACGTTAAAAGCTGATGGACACAATCCTTTGATTTGTGGTTATTTACCTTATTACAATCCATTTAAAGACCCTGAGCAAAGAGTTCAAGAGCCATGGTTATCTGAAGCTGCAAGTTTCTATCCACACGGCACAATCTTTATTAGACCAACCGGTATTCCGAATTGGAGAGAATTGGATAAACCATTCCCTGCAAGATTCCTAAGTGGTCACTTTGCATTTGGTCCAAACAAATGGGCAAAAGATGTAAAACATGACCCAAATATTTTCTTTAGTGGTGAGGAGTTAAACTTATCTGTTAGGTCATTTACTCATGGATACGATTTGTTTCACCCACATAGAACAATCATTTGGCATGCTACAATGAGAGAAGAAAGAAGTGGTATGTTAGTTTGGGATGACCAAAGTAAACGTGGTGAAAGTATGTGGCATACACAACAAGACATTGGTCGTTCTCGTATTAGACAACTAATTGGTGTTGAAGAGGGTGGACATGATTTGACCGGTTACGAATTGGGAACGGTAAGAACTGTTAGAGATTATGAAAAATATGCAGGTATACATTTCAAAAGAAAGTCATTCCAAAAACACACAACTATGAATCTGTTTCCACCGAACCCACAATTCGAAACGGAAGAAGAATGGGAGAACTCATTTATGCGTTCATTCTACTACTTGGTAACGGTACACAGACACGATTTACCGGCAGATGATTACGATTCTATTTTAATTGCGTACGATGATGAAAACGGTAATGGTATTTATAGTAAATCGATAGATGGTTACGAATTACAGAAATTTTTAAATAATCAAGGACCGATTCACTATGAAGAAATGTTTTTAACAGATAAGGAACCATCAAGAGTTGTTTATTGGGGATATTCAAATAATCGTGGTTGGGCAGAAAGGGTGGAAATTAAATTATGAGATATAGTAAAACAATAGTTGAAGTTGGCGCAAATTATGGTCAACACACATGTAAATTTGTTAATGAGGAGGATACATTTGTTTGGTCATTTGAACCATTACCAATCTTATCCGATAGATTGAAAGAAATATATAAAGACAAAGAAAATCTCATGGTAATTCAAAAAGCCGTGTCAGATTATAACGGTGTGTCGCAATTTCATGTGTCAGACCCATCAGGTGGAGCGGCCGATTATGGTTGCTCCTCTTTAAATCAATTCACCGATAATATACAAGATATTTGGGTTAATAGACCCGACTTCGCATTTGTTGATACAATTGATGTTGAAGTTATTAGGATGGATAAATTTATTGAGGAAAACAATATTAATCAAATAGATTATTTTCATTGCGATGCTCAAGGTAGCGATTTATCTGTTTTAAAATCGTTTGGGGATAAATTAAACGTAATTGTATCCGGTGTAGTTGAAGGTGCGCATAGAATAAATCTTTATAGCGTAGATAATACGGTAACATCTATAGTTGATTTTTTAGAAAGTAACGGTTTTAAAGTTACCAATAAGAATGACCAAAATTCAAGTTCAGAAGAATTGGATGTTTATTTCGAAAGGATATGAAATACGCCATCCTATATTCAGGACATTTAAGAACTTTCTTAGATACCGTAGATAATCATATAGAAAAAATTATTAACTATAATGATTTTGACATCTATTTAAATTTATGGGATGGTTGGGGTAATGGTTACGTTTTAAAGGAGTATCAATTTGATGATTGTGATTTAATAACCGATGAAGTAAAGAATATATTGATTGATAAAATTAAACCAAAATTTTATGAATTTCAAAATTATAACGACGTTTATAATGAAATTAATCAAATAACTAAATTGCAAGATAAACGTCACAACACCAATAAAGTACAAAATGTTGTTTCAATGTATTATAAATTACAAAGAGGATTTGAACACGTAAAGAATAGTGGTGTTAATTATGATGGTATATTAAGATTAAGACCTGACACATTTTTAGACGGTAATATTGAATTATTCCAACCAAACGATAAGACACTGTATACAAGTATGGAACCAAGATGGTGTCTTAATGGTAATGGTGTTAATGACCAATTTGGGTTTGGTAACATGGAAGTAATGAATCACTATACAAATGTTTATAGCGATTTAGAAAACATATGGGCCGAATACAAACATCTTAGTAGCGCTCCCGAGGTTTTACTAAAAATATATTTAGAAAAATTTGAAGTTATAATAAAAGATATTATTACAAAAAATGTGTGGAGCGGTGTACAAATACAAAGAATAATGAGAGAAAATAAAATTATAGATTAATATGTTGGATGATATTCGTTTTATATTTTACACCAATGAAAGTAATTTTGGATTGGGTGAACTATGTGTAAAACATTTTTTAATGCATAACAAAAGAGAGAACTTAAAGGTAAGTTTGATAAGTAATAATTTTCCGCATGACAATTTTCAATTTGATGACCGAGTTACGTATTTAAATGCTAATGTTGAAAGGAAGTCTGATGGTTCACATTTTGCTCAAACAATGTTAAGTGTATTACCTGAGATAAAAGAAAAATATGTATTTTATTTTTGTGATGATTACTTTTTTGTAAAAGAAACGAAATATGATGACCTTATAGAAGTTTTAAATATGATGGATTGTGATGGCATTGATTATTTTGGTCTTGACGACATTGGTGAGGCAAAGCATATCAGTAATTATGACAAATACATTACTTCATGTGACAACAAATACAAAGACCATTTTTATTTAAGAGAACGTGATTACAGATATTTGTTTAGTGTTCAACCATGTATATGGAATACAAACTCACTACACGAACTATTAAAAATTCATAACAACATCTCATTACATGACTTAGATGAAACCTTAGATGTTATAAAAACCGGTAACACGTACAAAGCATTGTGTAATGATTTACCTTCGGGCGTTAATTTTCATGATGTTGAAACTACTGATTATTTTCTTATAGCTTTCCATGAGTTAGTTAGACACGGTGTTTTTTGGATACCAGAAAACGGTCAAGCGTTACACCCATTAACACCGTCAGTTCAATTTACGTATAAACTAATAGAAGATGAAAATTTGATGAATCGTCCTGACTTTAAAAATATACTATTTCAATATAAAAAATGATTATAAACGTGCATTTTGAAAACGGTGGCGATAGATGGTGTCACGTATCGGTTTATCAAAAATTATTAAAAAAATTAACAGAATCTAATAAAAACATAAAATTTAATTTTACTGATAGTATTTTTAAACGTACTATTGAAAATTATTCGGGACCCGCATGTAAATACGGTCCTCATTTTATGATATTAGAAAATGAAAAAACTAAAAAGTATTTTCTTATTTCATATTGGGATAAGCTTAAAGATGTGATGACATCAAACCCAATAACTAATTGGGACGTAGAGAATAGGGTTGAGGTATTTGCAAGCTCAGGTACCCATATCAATGATTTTTTTTATAAGCCACTAAACCTTGAGTACACACCAATGTCATATACGTGTATGACAGTTGAAAATGAGAAATTGATTGAGGAATTGTACCATCAAAAGAACGAAAGAGTATATTTGGAAAAGCCAACTTTTAGAGGCTATCTATATCAATTTAGAAGTTTTTTAGAATCGGATGATAGATTTGATATGAAGTCAGTTAAAACGTCATACATTGGTAATAGTGAGTATATGAAAGAATTAGATAACAATCATTTAAATTTCAGTGTAAATGGTGCCGGTGAGGTATGCAATCGTGATATTGAAATATTGGGACTAGGTACTGCTCTTTTTAGAACAAAGCTTGTTGCTAAATTTCATAACGAATTGATTCCAAATTATCATTATATTTCTGTTGATTTTGATGACATTCCCGCTGACGACCATAAACACGATTATAACGGTCATTGGAAAATTTTAAGTGATAGAGTTCATCAAAGATTTATGGAAGTAAAAGATGACCATGAGTATATAAAATTTGTAGGTGAAAACGGTAGAAAATGGTATGAAGAAAATGGTACTGTGGATGCTAATGTTAATATTATTTACAATCTATTAGACTTCAAAAAATTAAAATAAATCATTATATTAACCATAATTATGAAACCAATTATTACACTTACAACAATCCCAACAAGACTTCAAACTATTCATGAATATGGTTTAAAGTATTGTATCGAATCGCTGATGAATCAAAATTGCGATGATTATGAAATACATTTTAACATTCCACTTGTAAATAGATTAACAAACGAGGAGTATGACATACCTCAATGGTTACAAGAACAAGTTGGCGATAAACTAAAAATATTTAGAATACAAGAAGACATTGGTCCTTTAACTAAATTAATTCCAACATTGGAACGTATTAGTGACCCTGAGCAAATCATTATTGTGTTAGATGACGATTTAGTTTATCATCCCGATTTGATTAACGAGCATTTAAACAATCAGGTTAAATGGGATTTACCGGTGGGTTATGATGGTATTCACTCAATTGATGTTCATTTTGAAGATATGAGAGACCACTTCTGCACATCAAACTATATGGACACTCGTGTAAATGTTTTACAACATTACAAATCTGTATCATATAAGAGAAGACATTTTGGAGAAGACTTTATTGAATTCTGTATGGATAACTTTTCGTGGAGCGATGACTTAGTTGTTGCCGCATATTTCTCATCTAAAAAAATTACAAGAATGGCAACATATCATGTGGACGACCCTCAGTTTAATTCATTAGAGGAGTGGCAAAGTCGCGGAGGTGTTACAACATTCCCCGTTATTAGACATACGGCTCACGAAACATTTGAGGGATGTAATTTATACAGACAAAAAGAGGTGGAAGATAATAGCCATAAATTACACATTTTTATAAACAACGGTTACTAATATGAGTTTAATTACTAAAGGTTTACATTACGTAGGCAAAAATTTTCCTGATGCACAAGTACTTCAAATTGGTGCGATGGATGGAATAAATTTTGACGATACACGTGGGTTTCTTGACATGTATAGATGGAAGTCTGTATTGGTGGAACCTGTACCGGCAATCTTCAATGAATTAAAAGAAAACTTCAAAGATAGAGATAACTACATATTCGAACAATGTGCTATCACTGAAGAAGATGGTGAAATAAAAATGTTGACCGTTCCACCTGATGTAATTGAAAGAGAAGGGTTACATCCAGGCTATAAAGGTATGAGCGCACTATATCCATTACGTAATGGGTTTGGTAGTGATTATCAAAGAGACATCGACGTTAAAGCACAATTTGGTGTTGATATTATGGTACCAACATTAACTTTAAACTCATTACTTGATAAACATAATCTTCAAAACGTAGATGTTTTTATTTGCGATGCGGAAGGTTATGATTGGAATATCTTTAAACAATTAGATTTTAATAGAATACGTCCAAAGGTTATTAGAATAGAATATATCAATTTAACGGACGAAGAAAAAGAATTAACCAAGAACAAATTAATCGAAAATGGTTATGAAGTTGAGATTGGTCAGGATATTGATGCAATAGATAATAATCTTATACAAGATGAAGTTCCTGAGTTTAATAAAAATTTAACTATAGTTACTGGTCTTTGGGATATAAGCCGAGTTGGTAGAGGATTTGACCATTACATTGAAAACTTTAAAAGATTCTTAGATATTCCTGTGAATATGTTTATTTACATACCGGCAGAATATGAATACTTGGTTTGGGAAAAACGTTCAAGAGACAATACATTTGTAAAGGTGTTTGAACTTAGTGATGTTAAACATTTATATGCACCACATTGGGATAGGACACAAGAAATACGTACAAGTGATAAATGGTTAAACATCACCGGTGAAGGTGGTTGGTTAAAAGGTAGTCCACAAGCGGTTAATGAATGGTATAATCCAATCGTTCAATCTAAGATGTTTATGTTAAATGATGTGACCATTTGGAATCCATTTGATACGGATTATTTCTTTTGGTTGGATGCGGGTATTACAAATACCGTGCCGTATGGTCATTTAGTTCACGATAAGGTTTTAAATAAGTTAACAGACTTTGCGAATCCATTTCTTTTTATAAGTTATCCATATCAAGCCGCTGACGAAATACATGGTTTTGAGTTTTCCGCTATGAACAGGTATGCCGGTGATAAGGTTGACTACGTTTGTAGAGGTGGTTTATTTGGAGGTCATAAAGACCAAATAAGAGACGCAAATTCAACTTACTACTCAATACTTAGTCGAACACTATCGGAAGGTTTAATGGGTACAGAGGAGAGCTTATTTACTATCATGGCCTATAATGAACCTGACCTTTATAGAAGATTCATGTTAGATGAAAATGGTCTTATTGTAAAGTTCACACAAGCATTAAATGAAAATAATGTTACTTTAGTTGAAACCAAAAGAAGAATCTTTACTAACACAACAAGAATAACCGATAAAGATGTTGAAAATTTAAAAACCAACTTATACATCTTGACATTTAATTTTCCTGAGCAGGTTATGCATACCATTAAGTCGATGGAAAGAACACCTGAATGGTTAGAAAAACCACATTTGGTTTTATTAGATAATTCAACCAAGGAAGAAGCTCGTATCGAGAATCAAAAAATAGCGCAAGAATATAACTTTGAATACATTAGTCTAAGTGGTAATACGGGTATTTGTGGTGGTAGACAATTTGCCGCAGAACACTTTCACAAATCTGATGCCGATTATATGTTCTTCTTTGAAGATGATATGACAGTTAACTCGGTTGATGAGGAAGGTAAGCTATGTCGAAACGGTTTTAGAAAGTATATACCAAATCTTTACAATTTATTACATAAAATAATGTTGAAAGAGAAATTTGATTTCTTAAAATTAACATTCACTGAAGTGTATTTTGATAACGATAAGCAATGTTCATGGTATAACGTACCACAACATATTAGAAGTAGAGATTGGCCAAATTATGATAAGTTACCGGTTAGCGGTTTAGACCCTAACGTACCATTGACTAACTTTAATAATATTAGAGTTATGGATGGTGTATCGTTTATTGATGGTGAAATATATTATGCTAACTGGCCGATGATTGTTGGTAAAGAAGGTAATCAGAAAATGTTTATTGATACCACGTGGGGTCATCCATATGAACAAACTTGGATGTCACACATGTATCAAAAGACAAAAGAAGGTAGTCTACGTCCTGCTGTTTTATTGGCTGCACCAATATGGCACGATAGAATCAAATACTACGAACCTGAAGAACGTAGAGAAAACTAATAAAAAAAACCTCCTATTTGGAGGTTTTTTTATTTTCAGGTTGTTGTAAACCTTTCTTTAATTCATCTTTTTTTTCTTGATTTTGTTTTTCAAGGTTTTTGTGTTGTTCCGAAATTCGTTTTCGTTCTTCTTCAGACATTTTTAATATAGCCATAATGTATTTTTTTTAATTTATTTATTTATTTTTTGAATAGTGTTTTCCAAACTTTATTACGAGGATTTCCAAATTGCATACCCAAATATTTCCCTAAAACAGAACCAATTATGTAAAATATTATTATTGTAAACCTACCATTTAATAAATCATCAATCGCATAATATGTTGATGCTAATGCCACTAAATTTATCCAAACGGAATTTAATAGGAGTGCACCAATTTTGTTTTGATAGGTGTATTTTATCTCCAATACTTTAAAAATATTATACAAAGTTTGTGCTAATAACACAATTACTTCTTTATACATCATCTTTTTTTCGTGATGTAATCCACAATCATTAAAACAATACAACCTAAGGAAACAACTGCAAATGAAAATATCCAAGGAAATAGCGAACTCATATTAAATCTTGTTTTTATTAATTATTTTTATTGATTCTTCTTTTTTAGCTTTTAATTTTGCACATTTTTCATACTCTTCTCTTTCTTCAAATACTATGATTAATGTTTCAACAATTTCAATGTATAATTCAAGGTCATTGTCATAAGCAAGAATGGTACATGTATTAAAATAGTCATTTAAAATTTCATTGTCAAGTGCGGTAATGTAATTATATGTCATTGATAGCTCAACGTCATCGTAATTACCAAAGCTTAAAACTCGTGTTGCTTGTAATAAAAAATTAATGGACATATCCATAATTACTTTTTATCTTTAATTAAGTTATCTAAAACCTTAAAACATTCAATAAAACCACATTGTTCAGTTTCTTCTCTTGTTGTTTTAGATTCCTGAGTTGGTCCAAACACAATGCCGTTGTGTAATGATATTGAAAATACCCACTGTTTAGGGTTATACATTTCAATTGTCATGTAAACACCTTCTTTATCAAAGAAATGATATAATTTCTTTGTATCATAAAACTCTAATGATGATATACTCAACACCCCAACATTTGGGAACATCTTCTTACTAAACTCTTTAAATGCTTTAGGGTACAAGTACTCTATAGTATACCAATCTATCATATCGTTAATTATACACAATTTACTTATTTTTTTGTATTATCATTTTATATATTTTTCTATATTTATTAATATGAGTTTTTTAGACGAGAAGAAAGAAAGTAAGTTAACTGAATTTGTTAAATTCGTTAAAAAGGAGTTGGGTATTAAGAATATGCCGGAGATATTAGTAAAGGCGACAAGAGATGGTCTTAAAACTACCGCAAATTACGATTACAGACAAGAAAACAAAGTTGTTAGAGTATACGGTAACAATCGTGCGTTAGTTGATGTGATGAGAAGTATCGCACATGAATTGGTTCACCACAAACAATATGAGGATGGTCGTTTGGATGGCCCAAAACCACCGGATATTGGTGGTGAAATTGAAGACGAAGCAAATGCTAAAGCCGGTCAATTTATTAAGATGTTTTCAAGAATAGATGAAACAATCTATGATGAGTAATTTATCTCATAAAGGTTAATAAAACTCTAACGGTAACACCTTTGTCTCTTTTACCGCCATCAACATATAAATCAGTTACAATTTCGGGACTTAATAATTTTAATATTTTAGGCGGATTTACACCAACTGTATTTGTTTCAAACGTATAATTTGTTACACCACCATTTTCAACGTTACTTATTGACATATTTTTTGTATAACCCGACATGTTAACCCAATACGGGCTATGTGTTGGCATTAATGAACCATTTTTATCCGTAAAATCACAATATAAGTGATTACCGTTACTGTCAAATTCCCAAGTTGTTTTACCAATTACAAATCTTCTATCTTTTGCTGTTTGGTTATAAAATTGTTTCATCAAAACATTTCCACCAACATAACTCTGTCCATTAAATGCGTTGATACAAACAGTATCGTTTTTAATAACTTTAACGTTAGATATTGAATTAATTACAACAATATCGTAGTTTGATAATACCCACTTACCACCGGTTAATCTTGGCGTATCGTTTGGTAACTCATAAACTTGGCATCCTGAAAGTAATAATAATGAAAATAAAAGTAATTTTTTCATGTTATGTTTATATTTTTTACAAAATTACGTATTTTATATTAGATACAAAGGATTTCTAAGATATTTATTAACTATGGAATATATAATCACAGAGACACAACTAAAGTTAATCTTATCTAACGAGGTTCGTAATCAAGAAATTGGTGAACAATCTGAAGCTGAACCAGTTTCTGCTGAACCCGCAAAAGGTACATCAAGTACACAATCAGGTGGTCAAGGTTATCCTGAAGTTGGTAAATGGGAAAGTGGTTTAACAAGAGGACCTGCCAATCAAATTGGTGTTACCAAATGGTCCGATATTGTGGGTTCCACATTAAAAAGAGGTAAAGCAAATCCGTTAAAATAATATGGTAAGTCAAAGAATGTATATAACAGAATCTGAAAAAGATAACATCAGAGACATGTATGTTGAAAAAACAAAAAGAAATTACATTTTTGAAATGTGTACCACCGTAGATGGTAAGTATTTTATCATTCAAGATGAGGTATTCGATATACAAGAACAAAAAACAATTGGTAATCTTTGGGGGTCTATTGACGTTTTTAAAACAATATTCGAAACAATTAAATTAGAAGATGAAGGTTATACGCAGATTAGAGAAAATTTTCTTTCATTACCAATAGTTGAATCGCAACAAAATCTTTATGGCTTAAGAGATATATTACTTGAATTTAATTTTTTACAAGATACATGGTTAGGTAGACAGTTTAAAAGTGCCGGTGAAGGTATTGCTGATTTCGTAAAAACATCTTATGAGGGTTTAAAGAATTTTGGTATTGCGGTTTCTAAAGGTGAGTGGGGTAATATTTTAACATTATTAGCTAAAGGTGTAAGATATCTTTTAAGAAAGTTAAAAGATGCAATGTACAGTAATATTGGTATGATTGTTGATGCTATTCTAATTGCTACAGGTGTTGGTGCGGGTGCCGCAAAAGTTGCTTGGGGATTAATTGTTGCATTAGATGTTTATCAATTATTATTTAACGATTGGCCTGATGAAGAAAAAAATGACCCGATGTGGTTAAAGTTCTTATACCTTGGTATTGATGTTTTAGGATTTGTTAGCGCAGGTGCTGCGGCTAAAGCGGCAAAGGCGGGTATCGCACCATTAAGAGCATTAGCTAAAAGTCCCGCTAAAATCGCACAATTTTTAGAAAGAAGCCCAAGAATAAAAGGATTTATAAAATCAATGATTGAAGGAATGAAAGGTGTTCCTGCTCGTTTACAATCTGTAATGAAAACACTTTCAACTAAATTTCCAAAAGGTGCGGGTTTTATTAATAGCATCCTTGGTGGTTTAAGAAATATATCAACAAAATTCACTGAGAGTCTACAAAAATTATTAGGTCAGACTGCGGGTAAAGGCGCATCTTCGGGTATAAAAACAGGCGGTGTTCTTTATGGTTTTGATAAGGTATTACATGGTGCTTCAAGTGCCGGTGGGGTAAATAAAGAAGCTATGGTAGCGGCTCAAAAATATGATAACGTTATTAGCAAACATTATGGGGGTAAAGACCCTTTTGATAGTTAAAAATATAAAAAATGAAAAATAATATGAATCCATTAGAGAGAATTAAACTCATGATGTTTTATGATAATCAAAAAACATTAAATGAGAATTTAGAGGAAATAAAAATTATTAGTGAAAATGAAGTTGACGTTGATGAGGCTATTGGTGGTGCTGAAGCAAAAGAATTTACAAAACTTTTAAAAGGTGGGGCAAAAGAAGCAGATATGATTTCAGCGTTTGCTAAGAACTTTGGTATGAGTGATAATGCAGTTAAATTAGCTTTAGCTAAAGATTTAACAACCTTAAATAAAGACATAACTGCGGCGGTAAAAGCTGATGCAAAAAAAGGTGTCAGAGTCGGTTCAACAAATATATTGGGACCTGCGGCTAAAGAAGCGTCAAAAGCCAAAGCCATTAAAGAAATTATGGGTAGAGGTGCTAACATTACCGATAAAGAAATAATTGCAATTATCGAAAGAACAAAGGGCGAATCAAAATCAGTTGCAAGAGCTATTGAAGGTAAAGCGGCTAAAGTGACCGCTAAAGATGGCGCTAAAGTTGTGGCTAAGGATGGTGCAGCCTCCGGTGGTAACGTTACTGTTAACGTAAATCAAACTGTTGGTGGTGCTACGGGTAATGTAACAAAAGCGGCTGAAGAAGCTGTTGCTGCGGGTGATAATAAAATTAAGGAAATTATTGATAATACTAAAAATGAAATTGTAACAAAACCATCAAGATGGGCGAGATGGAAAGCGTGGGGTGAACGTAATCCTAAATCTAAAAAATTATTATATCTTTTAGGATTTGGTGGTGCAACATATGCGGCTTATAAAATGTTATTTTCGGACACGACACCTGAACAAGCAAAACAACTAACATTTAGTAATTGCGCAGGGAGTTTAGTTGACGATGCGGGAACAACAATTAAAACAACAACCGGTGGCGACCCCGTTCTTAAGGTTACTAAGACAGGTAACCAAGAATATGATTCAAAAGGTGGTTTGATGTTTTACAATAATGGTAGAGTTTTCATGGTTGACCAATCAAAAAGAGGATATTGGTCTTGTAAGGGTAACACCGTAATTGCCGAAAGTCAACTACTTAATGAAGGTGAAATTGATGCCGAAACGTTTAATGATTATATTGACGATATTGGTACATATTTGGCAAGATATGTAACAGAATACAATTTAAAAGCGGTTAAAGAGATTTTGTTAAAAATCAAAGGTAACACTTTTGAAGGTAAGAATGCTATGAGTGAATTCTTGAGATATTATAAAATGAAACAAGAAAGTGATTTTGTTGATGACGTAAATAGCGTTGGCGTTAAAACATTTATAGTAACGGGGACAAAATTAAAACAAGAAATAATTCAAATTGCAACTTCAACATCCGGTGGTACTTCAGGTGGTGATGGAAAATCAAACACAGGTGTTGATAGTATCATTAACATTAAATGGGATGGTGTTAAAACCGGTGGTGGTGATGGCGGAAATGGCGGAGGCGGTGGTGGTTCTACCAAGACTACAAAATACTACGATTGTTCGAGTGTAAATCTTGATACTACAGCATTAACTTACGGTTGTAAAGACAAGAGAGTTGCTGAAGTACAAAAATGTTTAGGTATTACTGCAGATGGTAAATTCGGTCCTGCAACTCGTAAAGCGTTAATTGATAACGCATACGATGCAAAAAATGGTATCACTAAAGCAATATATGAAAAAGTATTGAAAGGTTGCAAAAAAGGTGAGGTTGCATCAACCACGCCAACCACAGGAACAACCGGTAATAATTTAGCTGACGTTAGCTACTTGAAAAATCCAATTAAATTAGATTTAGGACCAACACCTGAATTACCTAAATTTTCAAGAAATACCGAAACAAACGAAGACTTCTACAATAGATTAGTTGCAAATGGTAATTTTAGAGCGGGTGAGATTGGAAGTAATAGAGTAAAATATAAAGGTACCGATTTAAATGTTGATGATTTAAAAAAATTAAATGACTTTATTACATCTAATGGGTATAAACTTATAAAAAGTAAAGATAAGGGAGCGCAATATGGTGGCGGAGAAAATGATAAATATGTTTGGCAAAAAAGTGAATAATAAAGAAAACTCAGATATTTATAAGAGAGTCTGATTGGTTTGGTCGCCGTTAGATGATAACTTTTATAAACGAAAAGGAGGTGTTCTTAAATCTCGACAAAAAGGGTCTTCGGACCTTTTAGTCGTTATAGAGAACAGGGAACATAAAGATATAAAAAAACCCATCAAATGATGGGTTTTTGTTTTGGTGGAGATGCAGGGATTCGAACCCTGGTCTTGCTCGCCGTACCATAAATGGACTACACGTTTATTCTATTAGTTCTCAATAGACAAATAATTGGTTCCTATTTTGACATCGTTACCAATAACTGTGTCGAGTTCACTTAAGGTAGCACTCTGAACGAGACCTTTGACACTCTGAGTGGTATCACACTTTGAAGACTTCTGTTCCTAGGTTATATGTCAGTCGACCCGTTGTAGGTTTGCCTTAGGCTACTGCTACGTTAGAAGTTGCAAGAATACCTGCAATTTCCATGTTTTTGTAAACGTTGCCGTCTAAAAGTTTCCACCGTTTATTTAAGTCATAGATGAAGTCTGACTACGTGCCCACTTACATTACAAACGCCAATCAATTGCCGGTCATCCCCATGTAAATGTTTTACAAAACTATGTAAAATATTTAACTATACCAAATTATTTTTTCTTTGGTCTGTAATAACGTTTCTTTTTCTTTACAACTTCCACAGCCACTTCAACTTTCTCGGCAGCATCAATAACCGTTTCTTTTACTTGTTCTCCAACTTCGTCAATTTTCTTTAATGCTTTTTTAACTTTAGCTTTAGTTTCAGGTGACGCGTTACTTTTTTCAACCATTTGTTCTACTTCTTGTTCTAATTTATCAACTTTAACAAAAAGGTTTTTAATAAAATCTACTAATTTTTTCATAATGTTTTTAATATATAAATATTTGTTTATTGGGGTTAAATCTTAATTGGTAATTTCTTCTCATATAAAGCTTCAAATAACAACTTATTTTTTTCCCACTTTTTATTTGTAACACCAATTGACTTGTGTGTTAATTTAATTTTGGTTGTTACACCAATTTTTACTCCATCCATGTAATTTTCCAAACAGATTGGTAAATCATAGAAATGGAATCCTTCAAATTGTTCGTTGAAGTTATGCTTAATTCTTCCTTTGTGGATACACATAAACAAACCATCAATAATAATAACTTCTTTAAGATTTTCTCCGAATGTACCGGAGTATTTGTTGGTATGTCTCTTACCTTCATGTTCGTGACCAACTTGACCTTGCATAGATGCTCTGTCTTGCCACCACATTCCGCTCATGAGATTATCAGTACCGGCAACACCGATTATACCATACTCAGGATTATCGTTGAACAGACGTAAGATTTTGGGGGTTAAATTTGGTGTTTCAAGAATAAGGTCATCGTGCATAAACACAACAATATCATTTTTGGAATCATTTAATCCCTTATTGTATAAATTAGGTAATGAATAATCACCTTGATTTTCGTAAACAATGATTTCTGTCTTAGGGTGTGAGAACACCTTACTAACATGTTTTAAATAATCATCGTTAATTTCTCTTGTTGAGATAACTACACTAATTGGATTCATCTTCTACTAAGTAAGCTAAAATCTTGCCATCAACTTCTTTTAAGTCAATTACAATTGGTTTATTTGATGGTACATATCTTTCAGTGCATATTGATGCGTTTACATACATAATATCGTTTATTAAAGATGCACCGTATGAGTGATGTATGTGTCCGCATACATGTAATGCCGGTCTAATTGTTTCAATACGATGTCTTAACATACCACAACCAACCGATTGTCCATTAGGTACAAAATCTCTAACATTTTCCGCCGGTCCGTGTGTGATTAATACATCAGTATCATCGGGAATCATATTCCATTTCTCAAACATTTCATCACCACCACGTGGTAAGTTAAATGCCCAATTATGGAATTCAGGTTGCCAAGGACTACCATAGAACTTAATCGGTCTTGAGAATTCAGGACTTTCAATTGTAATGAAACTGTCTTCCAAATAGGTAACATCTGATTGAGATAGATTTTCCTCACTCATTAGATTGTGAAACCAATCGAACTCACCTTTACGATGTGGTTTGTTTATTTTATCAAATGCAAAGTCGTGATTACCCGCTATGAATATTTTAGAATCATATCCTTCAATGTTCATAAACCAATTTACAAAACGAGCAACATCCGGTTGTTCACCAATATTACTAACATCACCGGAGTGGACTAATACATCACCTTTTGGTAATGTATGCACCATCTTATAGTGAAGGTCGTGGGTATCGGAAATACAAACAATTCTCATGTAACAAATATACGTAAAATAAATGAATAAAAAAAGGGATAGATTTCTCCATCCCTTAGAGGGTCGACCAGTTAAGGTCAGTTCCACCACTTGATTTATTTTGGTACCAAGAAACCTATAAAATGTCTTTTTAATTTGGCTGAGATTACACCATTTTGTGATTGACTTTAGAGACATTATTGATTCTTCTCTTATCCACTGTCTTTTGAACAGTACCAATCAGTGACGGTCAATTAGATTAACCAATCCTTAAGTCGTTGAATACTCTCTCGTTACTCTTCTCTATACAATACCGCCGCACTATATAGAACTTTTCTCAAAAATCATATCGGACTTGGGGTCTTCTATGGCCGTGAACATCTCACGACTATGTAGTCACCTGTTTCCAACGACTGACGAGCACTTTTCCTTTCTATTGATTTACACCATTGTAAGGTTTTTTTGTTTCCGAATCTTGAAAGTAGTGGCTCGTCTGCCAGCTCCGTTATCTTTTGAACAACAGAATACTAAACTACTCTCTGAAGTCTCCCAACCTCCATACTTTTGGATACCTTCAAAATAAAACTCTTGGTAGGGTTTTATTAAGGATGATAACGACACCACTCGTACTTCACCATACCTTTCGATTTTAAGGTACCCATGATATTGAACAACACAATAGTGAGATTGGACGTCCCATTTCTTGTAAAGCTCCACAAGTTACTCTTATTAGTGTTCCCACTTCAACTTGACAACTCGGATTGCCAAGTCACCCATCCATTTCCTACAGTGTTACCCTCGGAACTAAGGACAGATGATGTCTTGCTTGTCTACTCGAGTTCCGTTACCGAAACCGCAAACCGTTTATAACTTCCGATTCACTTTATCCTACTTTCGTAGTTTATTTAACGACTATAGACCGCCGATATCTTTAATTCAAAGAACTTTCTCTTTTAAAAAACCACCTTTGTGATTTCTTTTACAAACTTACGCAAAAAATTTTAAAAAACAAAATGTGTTAAATTATTTTTTTAATTTTTTTTCTTTGTACTCGCTTGCAACTTTTTCTTTCTTTTCTTTCGGTGCGTTTTGTTTAACATTTACCGAACCTCTTACATTTAATTTCCACTCAGACTTCGGTACAAACTTCCATCCATGTACTTTAACTTTGTTATCAGCATCTACATCTGACACTCGACGAATTTCACCGTCTTTACTTTTGATACATTTCATATTTCTTATTTTTTATAAATGTATACAATTTAAATCATATTATCAATATAATTAAATAACGATGTGTTAAAAATTAAGTCATGTGTGACTTTAACATTGTTTTCTGCAATTATATGTGACTCTTTTAATCTTTCATTCCATTCGTTTTCATCCAAAGATAATAACCATTTTATGTTATCAATTAAAACCGGTACCCAATATGTTGTTCTACTTGGTGATAAAATATTATTGATATTTGAATTTTCATACATATCCCATAGTTCATCAGTAAATAATGGTTTATATGGTGTATAACCGTTAATAACCATTAGTTTGTGTGCATATGGGTCCATATGTATAAACGGTTTACCTAATAAAAGATGCTTAATGGTTTTTTCATTCCATTTAACACAACTAAGTAAAGATGAATCCGTAGTAAACGTTTCGTAAATTATTTCTATTTCGGACTTAATTGTTAAATTAACAAATTGGTCAACATAAAAATCATTGGGTAATGAGCTGTTCATTAAGTTAGAGTGAAACGTGCTGCTTTTATAATTTCCAATATCGTCATCAAAATTATTTTTATTGTAAAAACAATCTTTATTAACCGTATAAAATAAATCATTATGATTTATTTTTCCTAACTCTTCGGATACTTTAATTCTTATTTTATCGGCTAATTTATTGAAGTGGATACCTATTCTCTTTTTATTTTTACTATCGTGAAAAATTTCATTGCCGTTAAAAAATAACGAGCTTAAAAAGTGACCGTTGTTGTAATAATTTTGAATATGTACTTTTGGCTCAAAATAGAAGTTATTATAGTTACCGTAAACAGAATCCCAAATAATTTTTACATTATTTTTTTTTGAAAATGCTTTTAGTATTGTATCATCAATTCTTGTGTCATTAGAAATCCAATAATCTTCAATGTTTTTATTAATGATGATGAATTTATATTCATCACCCATATTTGTAAATTCAGTGATTGTGTCAATATCTAACCAAAATTTAATATAATGTGAGATTACTATGATATTAATACCTTCAATAAAATTAAAATTTTTATCCTTAAAATTGTTATCGTAGTTTCGAGCAATTGTAACATTGTAGCCCTTCCATTCAAAATTTAATTCGTAAGGTTTATAAGTTTTTTCTTGGGTGAAAAAAGGACAAATTTCGGAGATATCTTTAATCTCATCTTTAGTCCAAAAATACGGTTCTATATCATTTTGATATAATTTAATTTTTTTCATCTTTTTTTTCCAGTTTTGTTCCTTTCAATTCTTCGTAACGTTTCTTTAATTTCTCATCACGTTCATCACGAAGCTTTTGAATGTAGGATTCATTTCTTTGTCTGTAATTGTCTTCACTAAGACGGTCCATATCTTTTCCCATAATCATTAATTTAAGCTGTAGTGGAGGGATTCGAACCACTCAAGTGGAGATTCAACTGATAACATGACGCTTGCAAGCTGGTGGTCTACCCCCTAATATTATCAATCTATTTCTTGTTCCACACCCCCGAGACAGGAGGG
>Ga0247723_1000160_pt1 | contig 42707 bp, 66 predicted proteins | sample MSEWelMarce5H_FC_FD_189079 | JGI IMG/M metagenome (GOLD analysis project Ga0247723, IMG submission 189079) | Subsurface sediment microbial communities from gas well in West Virginia, United States - MSEEL Well Study Marcellus 5H_FC | ecosystem: Environmental > Terrestrial > Deep subsurface >... | reverse complement strand
GGTTCCCACACGTATGGAAGTGGGAAATGCAGATGATTTGGATGATTTGTTGGATTTTCTGCAAGAAACAGAGGAAGTCAAGGAAGAAACTACACAAGCCGTTGCAGACCCGAAAGTTCGTACGACAGAGAAGTCTTTTAGTAAGTAGGGATAGTACGAAGGATTATTTAAAGAATTTGATCCCGATTCCTTTGATTTCAAGGGTTCAAAGTATTCCAAGAAGTGTGATCATAATTTACAACCGGTTGTCGTTCCGGATACTGAATTGGAGACTATTCTGGAAGAGTAGCATCCTGCAAGACTTCCGGATAATGAAAAGTTGAAATGGGAAGATCCCGACGGTACCGTTCTCTGTCCTGCGTATTGGTGCATGTAGGACCGCATTCCTTTAGAAGAAGATCAACTGATTGAAGTGAAAGGTGAAAAAGCCTGTCCAGTTTGCAAGGGAAAACTCCGAAATCCAGACGATGAAACATCAAAAGTTCGAGATTATCCACTCATTCAACGCAGGAAGGAATTCAAGTTCCCAGGTCTCAAGAAAGACCAACTTCCGAATGGAAAGAATATGCCCTGTTGTTTCAAGACATCGCAAGTAACAAAGATTCAAAGACGAAAGTCAACCAAAGAGGAGGATCAGGAAGAGAAGTAGTAGGTTGTTGGAGAAGGAAAGCGTGGATTAAAGGAACTTCGGTTTGCTTACCTCCCCCAATCCCTTCTCAAAGCACTGCACATTAAAGAAGATTAGTACATGCTTACCAAGACAAATAGCCGTTTGCAGACAGGTGCATCGGGTTACTTTCGAATTGGGTTGGGTCGTCCTTCTCAATCATTGCCCGTATTATTCAAATTATCCACACGGGTTCCTCCGCCTCGTGAACGTGTTGAAATGATTCTAACCTGTTCATTTGTTCGGACATGGAAAGTGATGGGAGACTCGCATCTGGAATCGATTGAGAAGAAGTTGGAGGATATGGTTGGTTTTTCTGCAGACACCATTGCACGAAAGCAGATGGCTCGTGTTCTTTCAGGAATTGATGAAGCCTTTGAAAAGGGAGAATTGAAACCGATTGAGGAATTAGAATAGAGTGCGGTTGCCTTACAAATTGATTTATTTCGGATTCGTTGGGATGAAGAGCAACCCCGAATGATGTGTATGTTTTTCACACCCATTACAATTCCTCGACGCAGAGGATTGATTCTGCTTCAACGTGAGAATGAATAGGATGCATTGGTTCGTGTGGTTCGTCTTGCAAAAACGATGGATTAGAAAGCCAATGTCTTTGAGGCTCCCTTTAAGGAAGAGACATAGGTTGAATTGGAAAAACTTCGAAACACATCTTGTAAGATTGATATTCCGAATAACGACAAAGCACTGACTGTCTTACGAACTCTATTAAAAGATCGTGATGTGGATTTTGAAGTGATTCTGGATCCGTAGGGGCGTGCGCAGGCTTTTCTGATTCCGAGTGATCTCATTATTCCGTTCTATCGAACTTCAGTGACATCATACGATCAAACAAAACGCATTGGATTTCAAAATGTGAGTACGTCGGAATTACCGCCGTATGCGAAAATGCGGAGTTATTTGGTTGAAGCCGCCAAAGTCGATGCGGGGTATGCATGGGGTGAAGATGTCATTGATTTGGAAGGCAATCGTGTGGAAATTCTGACACGTTCAGGATTGCGAATTCCTGTGCAACCAGAGCCAGCTACAGGGGAATTATCGGAAGTCTGGAGTACATTGCGTAAAGTCCCTGAATCAACACTTGCTTTTGCAGAACCGAATGCAGAGGACCAATCACTTCATCGCCAGATTACCTATGCTTCGGAAGTGTATGAGTTCCTTCTCTTTCAACTGACTCAGGATTTGAAGAACACAGAGTATCGTCTGCTTCGTGATTCCTTGCAAGAATTCAAACCCAAGCGGTCTGCAGTGGAATCCTTATTAGGATCTTGGTTTGAAGAGACTGCTGAATTTGTCCATCTCGAGAAGCCCCTTGAATTTTTGTCGAAGATTCGTCGTCCCTGTGGACAGTTAACCAAATCGGAATGCACAGGGAATCTCTGTGGATGGAATGGAAAAGTGTGTCGGTTGCAGGTGCGCGACACACTCTCCAAAGGAAAGTTGTTCCAAAAGTTACTCTCAAACCTAATTGAAAACCCGAAGCTTCGTGCAATTGTAATGGAAGGACGGATGACTCCTTTTTTTAGCACAGTGTTGTATTTAGAGCTCCCCAATGAGGTGATCTATACAGAGTCCGAACTCAAGGATGAAAAGTAATTTAGACGGGAGCGCAGAGTAAGGAGTAGGGAGCAATCCCTATATCCCACATGGTCTAGAAGTTAGGATACACGGTTTTCACCCGTGGGGTCCGGGAGCGTTACCCGGTGTGGGAAGTGCGAGGGTGCCGGAGTGGTTAACGGGGCAGACTCAAGTTCTGCTGACGAAAGTCGCATGGGTTCGAATCCCATCCCTCGCATTTTTGACTTTGTAGCTCAATTGGTTAGAGCATAGGACTTTTAATCCTAGGGTTGCGGGTTCGAGTCCCGCCAGAGTCACCATGGTCTTATAGTATAACGGCAAGTACATCGGACTTTGAATCCGAGAGACCGAGTTCGATTCTCGGTAAGACCTTTTCGGGTTTTGGCATACCCAACAAAAAGCCTACTTGTCCGAGAATAGCTCAATTGGTAGAGCATGGGATTGTAGAGACAAACGCTCTCTATTGCAAAACTCCCAGAGTCGCTGGTTCGATTCCGGCTTCTCGGACTTTGCCTGCTTAGCTCAGTGGTTAGAGCGCCTGCTTTACACGCAGGAGGTCGTAGGTTCAATCCCTACAGTGGGTATATGCGCCAATAGTTCAGTGGTAGAATGGGAGTCTTCCACACTCTTGACACGGGTTCGATTCCCGTTTGGCGCAAGGCAGTTTGTTCATTCTGGCAACTCGAAAAATGAACTGGTGGATAATGTCCTCGTGTTTCCTCCTCTCTTTCACGGTCATGAAAAAAGAGAGATTTCTGGTCCTATAGCCCAGTGGTTAAGGCGCCGTGCTAATAACGCGGAGATCGGCGGTTCAATCCCGCCTAGGACCAATTCTGTACACACATAGCTCAGTCGGTAGAGCAGCGATCTTATTAATCGCGGGTCCTGGGTTCGAGCCCCAGTGTGTGTACCCCGCCTCCGTAGCTCAGTGGTAGAGCACCAGTTTTGTAAACTGTAGGTCCTGGGTTCGATTCCCAGTGGAGGCAATTTCGCATGGATGTCCGAGAGGTTAAGGAGGGAGACTTAAGATCTCCTGGCAAACGCCGCGTGGGTTCGATCCCCACTCCATGCACATGAGTGTCCAAAGGGTACCTCATGTGTATTACCGTAACATTGTCTATCGCCCGTTGGTAGCTTCTTGTATGGTGAATTGTTGCGAAAGATACATTCGTATCGCAGTTTCGTTCTCCTGTTTGACACGCAGATACAGTGGCTGATGAATCGAGGTGACTTTTTGCAATAATTCTTTTCCATAACCCTGTCCTCTGTATTGTGGATTCATCACAAACGATGATAATCCCCAATACGTTCGGTATGCATCGACTCGTGCGATCCCCAGCAGATCGGTCGATTGTTCTGCAATCCACAAGCCTCCTTTTCCTCTCCATTCAGACAATCCATCCTGCAGAGTAAAAGGGGTCTGACGCTATTCGGTCAACAAAGCCGGTAGAGAAACCTGTAACCAAGGACGAGCATCCAACATACGGGATACTTGGGTGAACGGTACAAAGAAAGATTTCGCCAACCCGATATGTTACGGACTCGCAAAATTATTTGCGGCGTTTCGGAAGCATCGATCGCGGCGCTCCCTTCTCACTTGAAAGGCAGGGAATGTCATTCTTCTTCTAATGTTCCAATTGAGTTCGGCGACCAATGTAGGTTTGAAAGGAAGGCATTTCTTATCTCAATACAAGAGGATGTCTCAAATTGAAACGAAAGTTCTACGTCAGGGAAATCAATCGAAAAGAGTGATTACATCTTCATTTTTTCGAATGAATCAAGGATATCGTGATTTCTCCAAATAGGAACGTGCATACAAGAACTTTTTGACTCAACTTCCCAAGGGATTTGAAGTTCGTGTGTAGGTTGACAATACAACACAGGAATTTGTATTAAAAAATACACCTGCAGAAATTACGGTGATCCATTTCAACTGCCCCGAATTCCGTGAAGGTGAGGGTCATACAGGAACGTTCGGAACCTTTCCTCGGTTTCTTCCTTTGTTTGAGAAAGATCTTGAACTTGTATGGGTAACCGATATTGATGTGATTCAATCCTACTTAAACCCAAAAATTGCTGAAAAAACACCGGATGCAATGATTCATACATACATCTGTTAGGAAAGGAAAGTCTATGGAACACAGTACACCATACTTGCAGGATCATTCATAAGTCGTATTCAATTTCCACGAGCATTGTTCACTCGTTTTTTAACAAAGTTAAAAGATGGACAATTTCAATCCACGGTGGATGCACTCAATGAAGCCAATCGACGCAAACCAGAAGAAAAAGTGTGTCCCTACGGAATGGATGAATATTTCATGAATACATCGATTTAGAATTGGTTGAAAGATCGCACATTCGATGTTCTGATTTGGAAAGAATACAGTGTCAATCCAACTTGGATTGGTGCAACTGAAAAGGAGGCAAATTTAATGCGTACATTTTAGCATCGTCCAAGCAAAGATCTCTTTCAGAAAATTCGAGAGATCTATCGCAAACGTCTTCCTGCTCAACTGGAAGAATATCCTTGTCTGCGTCCTACTTGGGAAAAACTTGACTCTTTCAAGTCGGGGTTTGATGAGTTCACTGTGATTCCCAGTGCAAATTTATGAATCGGTTCAGGGATCATTTGACCCTCAACGAATTCGGTCTCGGCAGGAATCGAACCTGCTACCTTCCGGTTAACAGCCAGACGCTCTAACCAAGTGAGCTACAAGACCAGTTTAACACAACTCTTTTTTTGTTTTTTTGCAGATTTTTTACGATGAAATCTGAAACGTATGTTTCCATTCATGGATTGAATATTCCGAACCGGAATTACGCCGTAGGCTTGAGAAAGTGCACCTTGAGGTACGACTGGAGGTTGAGGTACGTGACCTGATCCTTGTCCGTAACACGGAGGAGCTTCGAGAGCTTCGCGTCGGGGATGATACGGCGCTTGAAGTTGGGGTCAAAGCAGTTGTGCGACTTGACCTACGACGAGATGAACTTCGTGACATCCGTCTGCGACTTGAGGCTCTTGACAGGGAGACCCATGAAAGACGCGAGCTCATCCGAGATCGGGCGGACCTTGAGGAAGGCGTTGTTCGCACGGCGCGCCTCCTACTTGGCGCGGTCCTCAGGGGAGAGCGTCGCGGGGTCAACCTTGCGCTTCTTGCGAGAGTCACGCGCCTCACGCTTGAGGGCACGCGTCGCCTCCTGAGCCTCACCAACGACCGCACGGATACGACCCGCAAACTCCGTGTTGATCGCACGGAGCGTCTCCTGGAGACCCGAGAGGATCGTCTCCGCCGTACGGACCTCCGCGGGAGCCGTCTCAACAGCGGGCGTGACCGCCGGAGCAGTCGTCGTCTCCGCCTTCGTGTTCTTGCGGGGCGTCTTCGCGGGGGCAGCCTCAACAGGGGCAACCGTAGTCGCAGGGGCAGTCGTCTTCTTCGCCATCTTGTTTGCCTTATTCGTAGAAACCGAGGTCGACATTTTGAACGCGCTTGTTGTTATACTCAGTACAATCGTGACCTGTTTAAATCACAACCGATAGAGCGCGCTCATAATTGCGAAGCAGACGGGGTATGGGTTCTTCGAATCTCCCAAAATAGACACAAGAAGACCTGAAAGAGCGTGTGAATAATCTTCTGTCGTTTTTATGATACGGAACTGTTGACGCATCAGGTAGCGAATCCATAAAACCTACTTTTGACGGCGCGAATCGGGTGAATTTTTATGATCCATCGCTAATACCTGCAAGTCCACTCGTAACATATCAGTAAAAACCCAGAACTGTTGTGCATTCAACATATGAAATCGAACTGGATTCACACCTTCAAACCCATTCTCTTCTAATTGTTGTGTAATTCGAACCCAACGCAGAGAAGTCTGTTTGATTTTCGTCTTTTCAACTACAGGATCATGAAAACATTCCTTTCCGTGCCGAAACCGATAATTCACTATTTCACGAAACCGATGACGTACATCCATAGGAATCTCTTGCTTCGTGTAGGGATTGATCAACTGGGTACCCTTATGAAACCATGAAATCAACGAGCGTATGTCGAATGCATAAATCTTCCCTCCTTCCTCAAACGCAAACTAATCAAACGGACCAATCTTTGCAACTGCATCGCAACTCACTAACTCATCTTCATTGTGAACCACTGAACGACGAAGAACACCGGGTCCTGCAAGTTTGAGTTGATTTCGAATCGACTAACCTTTCCACAGTGATTGGATTCTCACAATATGGTCATCGATACGATTCACATGTGTCCATAGACGAGGATTCTTGCATTTGATGTGTTTTCCACACAATTGAGAACCCAGCAAGGGTTTGGATGAACACCGATCGGTGCTTGTCCTGTTTTTGCAAGAAATACAACTCATTCTATAGGTAATCAGGAAATCTTCGTCGAAAACGGATTTACTTATTGGCAGGTATCACAAAGTATACAACAACATAAGCAGGCAAAATGTCGACAAGCGCAATCGTGAATATTCGCAACCTCAACATTGATCTGGTCTCCTTTGCGGAGCCGAAGAAGGGAAAGGGTGTTTCAGTCTCCGTCAAGTATGCGGGTCAGATTCTTAACCTCCGCCTTCCTCGTCTCGCATTCCCTGGGGGTCTCCTCCAGCGTGCAAACGACAATGGTCAGATCAATTATACGCTGATGGCGTCCCTCAAGGGGTGCGATCCGTATGCAAAGGATCGTTGCACGGATGAAACCGATATTGCAAAGCTCTACAATTTCCTGATTGATTTCCAGGAGAAGCTCATTAAGACCGCGACGGAGAATTCCGCCAAGTGGTTTGGTAAGAAGCGTGGTGAGGAGTCGATTCGCGACAGCTTTAATGGTCGCACGCTCCTCTCGATTTCGCAGGACAAGGTCGGTGACGAGTGGGTCGCCAATGGCAAGTATCCTCCGTCCATCAAGATGAAGATCCCCGTCTACGACAACCGTGTTAGCATGGAAGTCGTTGACAAGAATGGGTCTGAAGTTTAGGTGACGCCGGATAACCTTGCGGGAATCTTCCCCAAGGGTGCCGAGGCGGACCTCGTTCTCGGGTGCTCCATCTACATCAACCCCGGCGGGTTCGGTGTTACGTGGCGTGTCTCGTATGCACGTGTCTTCCCTCAGACTCGCCTCTCGGCTGCGAATATCTTCGCGGACGATGAGGATGACGGCGAGGAGGTCAACATTGCGACGAACTCTCAGACGGCTGAGGATGAGATTGAGTCGGCTCCGGCTGCAGAATCGGTTCCTCTTCCGACGGCTGACGCTCCTTCGGGGGTTCCGGCTCCGGCGGGTCGTAAGCGTCGCACGGCGGTTGCGTAAAGATAACATAGGATTCATCTAAAAAATAAAGAGTGTTGGAGGAAGACTGAAAGGTCTTTTTCACTGTGGCGCAATCGTTCGGTGAAAAGGATCGTTTTCCACATTCTGCACATTCCTAAATATCAGGAACTGAAATCAACCATTCAGGAAACATAACCTGCCCCCAAAGAAGTAATTTCAAATCAGCCTCCAAGGAATCTTGATAGGCTTCCGAACTCATTTTTCCCCAGATCGTTCGTCCACTTGTTTTCCATGCAGGATTCTGATAGAAAGTAGCCTACGGATTCTCGTAAAACCAAAGTGCATGAAACACGGAGGAATCTTCCGTTTCATGTTCTGCGAGTCCGATCCGTTCGAGATTGTCGTCCTACAGGGAATACACATCTAACCCCTGCTCCTTGTAGGATAAATCCAGATTCCCACGGTAGACCAATCGCCCATCCTAATCCCATTGTTCTGCTTCTGTATCATCGTCCTGTTCCGAGATATCTCGCGACAGATCAGTGTACACAAATCCTTTCCGTAATTTCGATTGCATCTTGTTTGCTGTTCCGAATTAATCAAAATTTACCTTGACGCAGACATCATGACGTGTCAATGCCTTCGTTGCTGAATTGGAAAGTTCGTGGCGACGACGAGGCTTTTCCGGATCCACCGAAAGACGGGAATCCATATCTGCATGAACATCGTCCTTGTGCTCCATTAAGTAATCAAGAATCCCATCGCTAATTGCCCATTCAAAGAAATTCAATTGTCCAACTGTTGTATCCATTTCATGAAACTTGATTCGTTTGCACCGGCAGAAGGGATCGAACATCTTCTTGCTGTATGCCTTGAGATGACTCTTGTAGGAGAGATACACAATCACGTACTTCTGGGTTGTCTTCGTCGAATAAGCCACATTGAACTTTTTCGCATAATTCGTCACGAACCAATCGATGAGACGCAAAGAGAGTTCGGAATTTCCGTCTAAAATATCCTTGATCTTGGTGAGGTTCTCGGGTTTTCCGTAAAACGTCTCGAGACGACGCAATACCCATTGCTCTTGAGTTTGGATTTGTTCCATTCTGTGTATCATTTCTTGATAGCCTCAATGAAAACGGGTTTCCGACTTATAGGGAAGCCTGATCCTAATTCACAATGGAAGCCAAGATTCAGAAGCTCATTGCCGAATAGGGCATCGATGACCAGCGAACGGATGCTTGGCACACCAAGCGTGGAGAAATGCTTACCGCGTCTGAGATCTGGAAGTGTTTCGGAGATTCCACTCCAATGGCTCGACATGAAATCATCATGTCCAAACTTACGCCCCGCAAAATTCAAGAAGGTCCTGGCGTGGGAGCCCTCATCTGGGGTACGCGGTTTGAACCGATCGCAAAGGAACTCTACTGTCAATTTGAAGGTGGTATTCAAATCGTAGACACAACCTGCGTCCCTCACCCTGTCCATTCGTTCATCGGAGCATCTCCCGATGGAATTGTTGTATGTGACACCAACGATCCCCGGTATGGTCGACTCGTTGAATTCAAGTGTCCAATCTCCCGTCCCTTTGATGATTCGACACCCATTCCCGAGCACTACTTTCACCAAATGCAACTCCAAATGGAATGCACGGATCTGAATGAATGTGATTAGGTTGAATTCCAATTCAAAACCATGAATTAGTCGGAATGGGTTCAGTCGACAGCCGAACATAAATCATTCTTTGTAGTTTCTCAGTTGGGTGAAGTTAAGTACTCTGAAATTGGGGATCCACGCAATCCAACCGAGTGGCGTCGTGATATTCTGGGACCCGATCCCGATGTATGGCAGGAATGGCAGACAGTCTACTGGGTTCTTCTCAAGTGGCGACACAAGCTCGTGCCTCGGGATCCCGATTGGATGCCGTCGCATTTCCCCGAGATGAAGGGAGTTTGGGATGATGTTCTTCAACATCGGGAAGCTGGAACACTTCCTGCATCTCCCAAGGACAAAGGGACTTTCGTGATCTGAACAAAAATGAATTAAACCATGAGCCAAGTTTCGGTGGTCATTACAGCCTGTGGGCGACCGGATCTTCTCCGCAAAACGATTGAGAGCTTTTTACTTTCGAACACCTATCCGATTACCCAGTGGATTATCACAGAAGACAGTGGAATTCTTGGAATCAACAAGGATGTCCAAAACACATACCCCAGTTTCACTTGGATTGAGACCACCGGAAGAACCGGACAAATTGCATCCATTGATCGAGCGTACGCATTGGTTAAGACTCCTTACGTGTTTCACTTGGAGGAAGATTGGGAGTCATACAAGTCGGGTGTCATTGAAGAATCCATTCAAATCTTGGAGTCCAATGATCAGATCTCTGCAGTTATGTGTCGTGAACCCGGTGAAGGAGGTTAGGTTCTCTCTGAGAATCCACCCTTTTTGAATTGTTTTGATCCTTGGGGATAGTACAGTTTTAACCCGGGTCTGCGTCGCATGAAAGACTACTCCGAACATTTTGGAGGATCGTTCTCGAGTTTTACATCCTTTGATAGTAAGGCTCCTCTCAAAAGTGAAATTGCAATCAATAATAAGTTTCGTGATTTGGGAATGAAGATGGCGATGACTACGCAGGGTTATCTTCGCCATATTGGATGGGGACGTCATATTGGTGAAACATTGTCTCTTCCGAGTCAAATCCGGATTGGATTGTGTATGATTGTCAAAGATGAATCTCATATCATCGAGGAAACTCTCCGCGGAGTTCTTCCTTTAATCGATTCATATGCAATTACGGATACAGGTTCAACAGATGGAACACCTGACCTCATTAAAGCATTTTTTACCAAGCACCAAATTGAAGGGCAGGTCTTTCATGATACATGGGAGGACTTCGGTACGAATCGTTCGCGTGCAATGAAGAATTGTGAACAGGTGAATATGGATTACATTCTTGTGATGGATGCGGATGATCTGATTCAATTTCCAGCCAATGGAAAGTCAATCCTACAGGAAAAGCTGGAAAAGGAAACACCGAATCAGTCCTTATTTGTTATTCGTCAAGGCGAACTTGTCTATACACGATCCCAACTCTTTAAGAATCATGATAATTGGATGTAGAAGGGTGTTCTTCATGAATAGCCAACCAATCAAAAAGAAAACAATCGTGTTATGATGCTTCCGGGTGAATTCTTTATGGTTTCGCGCCGGCTTGGAAGCCGTTCCAAGATAGACGACAAATAGAAACGAGATGCAGAAATTCTTGAAAAGGCACTGGAGAAAGAACCTGATAATGAACGTTACGTCTTCTATCTTGCTCAATCGTATCGAGATTCCGGTCAAACTGAGAAGGCAGTGGAAACCTATAAGAAACGATTTGAAATGGGTCGATGGGTCGAAGAAGCATGGTTCTCTGCATACCAAGTTTCCAAAATGACACAAGACAAAGAATGGGCTTGGAAGGCACACAATTTGAATCCCAAACGAATTGAATGTTTGCATTCATAGTTGGCGTGGAGTATTGTAAACAAAAAGTTCACACAAGAAACCTACGCCATGGCAAAATATGCGTCCACAATTCCACTTCCTACGGATCAACACTTGTTCGTTGAAACCGATGTCTATACGTGGCGAATTTGGGACACACTGACGATTATTGCATGGGCAACTGGTCATCCTGAGGTTGCAATGGAATGCGTAAACAAACTCTTGCACGAAGAGAAATTCCCAAAGGAACATTAGCAACGAATTCTGTTGAATCGTCGTCTGGGACCCAAGCCATGGGAAGTCCCCACGAATCTTGCTCAACGAAAGGAAATTTGGGATATCACACTGAAGTTAATTCAATCTCCTCCCAAATCCAAGACAGTTTGGGCAAATCCCGCAGATGCCAAGTTAGCCATTGTGATGATTGAACCTCGTTGCCATGAAGACTTGGATGCAATTCTTCGAAACGCTGCCCATGTCTACGGAGGAACGCAAACTGCATTCTACATGTTTCATGGAACCCAGAACAAGAAGTTTGTGAAGAACATCTTGAAAGATTGGAAGAATGTGCAATATCATAGCATCGGTAAGGATAACTTTACTTGGCAGGAATAGAGTGAATATTTAACCCAATGGAAGTTTTGGGAACAAATTGAAACACCGTATGCATTGATGATTCAGCCGGATACACTGATGTTCAAACAAATCCCTGAAAAGTTCTTTCAGTATGATTTCGTAGGTGCACCGCTGCATACGCAGGTGAATGACCTTGCTTTTATGAATGGAGGGTTCTCTCTTCGCAATGTCAAGAGTATGCTTGCAATTACAAAGGAACACGGACCTGAATAGCCAAAGGGTTCATCGGGAGAAGACATCTATTTTCTGTGTCGAACCAAGAATCGCCCGACTCCCTTGGAAGCTTCGGAGTTTTCGGTTGAATATTTCTTTCGTAAAAATCCAGTCGGCGTTCACAAACCTTGGATGTATCAAACTGTGGAAAATATGAAGACATTATTGTGTAACACACCCGGTATCAAGGCATGAACGCCTTGAATTGGTTGACTTGGAAGGGAGTCTCCTGACCCTACAACGGGATCCCTCCCGGAGCCGGAGGTACGCCATGATTGGTGCGTTGTTCCTACGAGGGACCCGCTGTGAATGCAGTCGTGCGCTCCTTCTCACGGTCGAGAAACTCGGGAACAAAGGGTTCTGTGGTCCGAGAGAGAACGTACCAAATCGCAACCGCTCCTGCAAGAAGACCCAAAAGAGTAATGATCTTCATTTATGTTTCGGCTCGTAAAAAATGGATACCCATTTTCGCAAGAAAGTATCGTCAAAGGTACAATGGAAGAACGTGCACTCCCAATTCTGAAGTCGATGCTGGAGAAGCGTGGGATTCCGGTTCCCAATGTAAATACTCTGGCGAACCCCATGGATGATACAGCGATGTAGGAGATGGGTGGAATTCTAATTATCTTCAGCCATAAGAACCGCATCACGGCTCAGAATATCCCTGGGTTTCTGGAATTTGCAAAGGGTAACTCATAGACGAAGGGATTGATTCTGATCTCGATGGGTTCCATTCCGGATAAGGTGTAGGATGTGATTCGCGATCACATTTCGAATCCGGAAAACTTCCCCATTCAGATCTTTGAACTTCGCCATGTGCAGTTTGACATCACACAGCACCGCAAGGTTCCTGCGCATCGGATTCTGAACTCCGATGAGAAGGCAAAACTCGAAGAGAAGTTTCACATTACCAATGTGAAGACACAGCTTCCTCTGATTGATTCACAGGATGCAATGGCGCGTTGGTTGGGTTCTCGACCGGGAGATGTTGTTGAAATTATCCGGATGTCAGAATCTGCAGGTGCGACACCCTACTATCGCTATTGTGTTGCTCAATCATAAAGATGGAAGGTGTCTATTCGGCTGCCAAGAAGCAGTACCATGATAATTATCTCCAATATCTGATCACTGGGCAGCCTCAATACCAGACGGCATAGGAGGCTGCGGATCAAAGCATTCAAGATACACTTACAAAAATTAAACAAGAGGTTTCGGAATCCCAAGCCAGTGTCTCCCAGGCTTTTTCGTCGGCTGCACAAAAGCTTCCCGTAACCCGTGGATTCATTGGAGATATTCATGGAAAGTATGCGAAGGAACACGATGCGATCGAGGCTGCAAAAATTCGGATTGCACCCTCTACATCCTACACCCATTAGTAGATCATACTTGGGGGGTTGGGAATGGTTGCATTACTACTTCAGCTGCTTGGGTAAATATGGATTGAGAGGGTGCCCGAATGACCAAAACAACAGTTAAGACCAATGCAAAAATCAGAATTCCAATCTACAGATTGTATTGGAATTGTTGGTTTCCCAAATTCTGTGTCGTCTGCTCGTGAACTCGACGAAGTGTATCCACCTTATTCTTCGCGTTCTGAATGTCTTTGTACTGATTCTGCTATTGAATCAATTCTTGCGTCAGATCCGCGACTGACTTTGGATTCTATGGCGATGCATTGGCTGTTTTCAAGAAGTCACGAACTTGCGAGGCTAATTCTGCGTTCACCTGCAGAATCTGTTGAACTAATTTGGATTGTTGAGCGGGATCCGGTTCTGCAATCGCAGATGTCAACATATGGTTGTACTGTTGTTTCAGGTGCTCATAGGACCCCTGAAAATCTTGAAGGTTGGTCTCACGTTGATGTTGAAACTGGCGAACATCCATTACATTTTATTCGGGTAGAATAAATGCCTAACGTTGACTTTTTAAGTAATAAGGGTGTCAATCTTCCGGGTCGTTCGGCGGATTACTCGCAGTACATTGAGCAACGCCGTATCGCTGCGACGGTCAAGCAGCAGAAGACCAAGTCCTCTCCGGATAACCAGAGTGTGAAGCCTTGGATCCGTGAGGGTCTCTTGACGAAGGGTACAGAGAATGGTTCTCTTGACTACTACGTCAAGGGTAAGTACATGCCTCGTGTTTTCTTGTCCCGCTATGGGTCTGCGAAGTAAATATGAGAGAATGAATAATGGAGCTTTCCTCTAATTACCAATCCATCACGGATTCAATCAATTCCTTCGTGACATCCCAAGTAGGTACCTCTGCGGGATGGACGAATCTTCCAGGTCAACTCACCAAAGCTGTGGCATCCTCTGCAGGATATGTTTGGGGTATTTCACAGAACACTTTATGGTCGTCGGCTCTTCCTTCCACAGGAAACTGGCAAGACCAAGTCGTTGCAGAAGATGCTTCAATGTGTTTGGACATTGAAACAGATGATACCTATGTTTATCTTCTGTATGCATCCACCGACGGATCCACAAAACTTGGAGTCGGTTCTGCGATTCCCGGTCAAGCCACATGGAACTTCATTGCTGCCCCATCGGGAGCCACACGTATCTTCTCCACACACACGTACATTTGGTCACAGGATGCATCCAACAACAAACAGAAGTGTGCGAAACCCTGCACGATGTCCAATTGGATCCCCGCATCGGATCCCGCAAATATCAAGATCACATCGGCTTCGGCAACTTCCTTGTATGGCGTGGATGCAAGCGGTACACCCCAGAAGACCGATGAGTTGTTGCAGACTGGATGGTCTTCGGTTCCTGCATTGGGGTCTGCAAAGTAGCAAACTGTCATTGGAGATTCCGATCAAACAGCTTTGTAGGGGTTGGATAGTACCTCACAACTTCAACGATGCACAACATCGAGTTGCATCCCCATTTCCACACAGGGGTTTCAACCTTCCAATGTAACGATCGATCCTGCATCCACAACTGTGTGGATGACCACATCTACTTCAGGCGAGAAAGGAAACATCTTCACAAAATTGGATACACCCGATGCAACCTCCATCCTCAAAACAGCACAACCCTTAGATCAACAACGTGATAAAGTAAAAGATCAAGTTGCTGACTATTATGCAACCCAAACCCATATGGGAGCCATGCAAAAACAAGTGAATGATGTCAAGAACTTCTTATCTCAATTCTTTCATGTCAATACGAAATCTGAGAACGACGCCAAAAATCGGAGTGGGCATTTGCAGGATTTGATTCAGGATCAGAATGTTCAACTTGCACAAATTCAAAATACACTTCCCCACGTGCAAATCATTATTACCTCGTTATTCGCTGCAATTGCAGTATAGGTTCTGCTGAGTGATCTGTTAGGGACGTTGGTTCACTTGTTTGTGTTTTCTATTCTTGCATCGGGATTTGGATAGTCAATTTTCATATCTCGTCAAAGATAAGATGGCGTCGGCTGCTTCATTCAAGTCCCAACAATTAGAGGGACTCAAAACCGCATTGGATACAGCGGAGGCAAATAAGGCATCCAACCCGGCAGCGTACGAACAAGCACGGATTGCATACTACACATTGAAAGATGGGCAGTCGTGGCTTTCCAAAGAGAAAGAACGGTTGGCTCGGGATCATGTGGCTCCCGTTCTTAAAAGTTAGGATTCGCAATTCAATGCATTGCAAAGTGAGTTGGGAACCCACTCGAAAGTGGCGCAATACGCAAAGGATTTGCAAGACAAACAAGTGGGGGATGAAGAAGATGCACGTTTTTTATAGAAGAAGTACGTGGATGAAGAGAACAAAGCGAATGCAGCCAATCGATTGTTTGAACTGGGATCCTATCCCACGTCTTCGTGGATTACATTCTTTCAAGTCGCGATTGCTTTGATCGGTCTCTTTATCGTCTACCAGATTGCAGTTCTTCAAAAGGGATCGAAGTGGATTTTTCCGGAACCTACCGTTTTACCCGTATCTCCAAATTTGTAAGCTACAACACAAATGGTCAAGAATGCCTACATCTTTCTGGCAGTCTTGATGCTTTTCATGTATGCATTCACGTTATGGGCATCCAGTCGTGAAGGATTCGAAAATGGGGAATCCATCACACTGGAAGGGGAGGATGTCTTTGACGAGGTGTATGCAAGTATTTACAACGCTCTTTGGCATTCCCCTGAAAAACTTGAATTTGAGAAGGTATCGATTGAGCAACTTGCACTCGATGGAAAGGCGGTTGCCGATGTTCACATCGTGGATCTCTGCTGTGGAACGGCTCCCAATGCATGCTACTTTGCAGAAAAGATGTTGGATTACAGGGGAGTTGATTTGTCCGACGCGATGCTTGATAAAGCACGCAAGAATTGTGCATCCGCCAAGTTTGAAAAGGGCGACGTCACACAAACTCAACTGTTTCCTCCAAAGACATTCTCCATTGCATTGTTGACAAACTTCTCGGTCTACCAGTTCCCCAACCCCAAGATTGTGGCAGACAATGTCTATCAATGGTTGAAACCGGGTGGAACGTTTGTGATTCATATGGTGGATCCGGACAAGTTTGATCCCAAGTTGGATTTAGCCACACCCTTTGCTGCCTTCTCGTTGCAGAAGTATTTGATTGATCGTGATCCCGTATCTGAGATCTTCTTTGACCAATTCAAGTATTCTGGAAAGTTAGTCAAGAAGGAGAATGAAGATGAAGCCCGTTAGGAAGAGGTTCTGACCTATTACGATGCAAAGGATAACAATGGTGTGAAGTATCGTGAACAGCGTCAACAGTGGACTATGCCTTCCAAGGAGCGTTTGATTGATATGATCAAAACATCTGGGTTTCGTCATATCGAATCCGTGCATATGGTATCCTGCGGTAAAGAGTATCAGTATTTGGTCTATTTTTCCAAGTAAGATGGACATTCATGACGAACGGACAGTCGCCGATTTCCAGAAATTTACCTTTTCGGGACATCTGCGTGCGCAAGTTTCCAAAGTATTGGATGAGAACATTAAGTTAGGTCATGCCGATTATACCTGTTATTGGGTTCTTGAATTGATGTGTTCGGGTTTGGTGCATTCTTTATGGAACCAGTTTTTTCTGTCCGCAGCCATTCACATCAATCGTGCAGCGCCCCAAGCCTTTCTCTATCTCACCAAATCGTACGAGAAGTTTGCACCCTTTGAGCAGTTGTATTCTGTAGTGAATATGAATGACATTCGGAATAATGCAGATGCACGGACTTTACTCTGTGAAGTGGGAGCCTCTCTTGCGTTATGCAGGAAATCCAAACTCCCACCACTCCCGAAAATCAAACCAGAGCATGATTTCTTACCGGATGTGATTCAGGAGAACTTGAAGGCACCGTCGGCATCCTACGGACGTTTGATCGTTCGTCAAGAGGATCCCGTCGATTTGTATGTGGCTGTGAATGAACTCATGTTTTGCTTGCGCCCTGAAACACGAGATGCTGAACGGGCATTGTATTGGATGCGTTGGATTATGAAGTTTGAGTCGCAGTGGTTCACGGAGCACAATAAGCAACGGTTGCAATGTGCATTCCGTTCCAATGACTATGTGGAAGACAAATACCTTCGTCATCCCATTTGGTTAATTTGGACTGCCGTCTTGGAGAATGCACGAACATCACCCCAACACTCACTCATATATCCATACATTGACGCTTTGTACAAGATGTATTGTTTGCGGTGGACGGTAGGTGATCTCAAAAAACGAATCCCATTCTTGGTCAATGCAATCTACTTTGTGTGTGAGTCCAACTCTTTGGATGTGCATTAGGCAGTGCCCCATAATTTGGGAACCGTTCATGAAGTAATCTCCAATATTCCTTCTTGGATACAGGCAATTGTCCATACTCAGAAGACTTTTTCTTCGTAATGAGTATACACAAAAAATGGTCAGCCGTAAGACAACCGCTGCGCTCACAGCCGCCCTCCTCTTCTTTGTCATCTCGTCGCCGATGACGTACAAGCTCGTTGACAACATCGTCGGGGGCGTTGTCCGTGCGATCATCCCGGGATCGGCCTACTACTTCAAGATCGCCGAGGCGGGTACGCCGACGAACTTTGGTCTTGGCGTCCACGCGGCGGTCTTTGGTATCGTCACGTAGTACCTCATGTCCGCGTAAGCATGAAGTCTACACACTCTCTACATTCAACCCTGTAAAGGATGAAACTTATCGTATTTGACACAGAAACAACCGGTCTTCCCAAGACGCGTGAACCCGCTTGGAAAGGACCGAATAATTGGCCACACATCGTTTCCATATCATGGATCGTGATTGAAAACGATGCGATCACAAAGGAACAATATTCCGTTGTAAAACCGATGGACTGGGTCATTCCGGAAGAATCCACAAAGATTCACGGGATTACGCAAACCTATGCGAAGGAGCACGGAGAGTCTCTTTCCAATGTGATGGATCGTTTTTGGACGGATATTGCAGGATCGACAGTCATTGCACACAATCTTCAGTTTGATGAGAATGTGGTTGCAAATGCAATGCTTTGGGATCTTCGTCGTGCTTTCATCGGATTCGAGAAGAAGTTCTGTACCATGGAATCTTCACGGATTATTTGCAAGATCCCTTCTCCGTAGGGAAAGGGGTAGAAATCTCCCAAACTTTCGGAACTTTACAAGACAATTTTCCGAAAGGATCCAAGTATTTCCAATCTGCATAATGCCCTCTACGATACCCGCATTCTTGCGGACATTGTACAGGCTTCGTTTGTGCTTCGACAGATGATTGGTTTACCCATGGCGATAGGCAGTAAGAATAAGCAAGATGCTCGTCCAGCGGTAGACACGCACATCTTATCCTTCAATCTTTCCCAAGCCGATTCTCCAGTATAACACAACATTTGTCTGGGCATCGGATGGATCTTTGTAGGATTTGGAAGCACGAATCAAACGCCAATTTGAGTCGACTTCAACTTCGAAGGTTCTGCAGTTAAAGGAGTCCCCTTCTTCGGGGGTTGTCCCGGGATCCGAATGGACAGAGTCCGTTGAAGTGACGGTGTAGTGCCGGTCACCCAGGCTGTGGTGCGAGAAAGGCACGGATTATGAAGAAGTTTTTGCAGAAATCCCATCTTCTTAACTTCGTCCACAATCTTCTCATCCAAATCGGTCTTATCCAATTCTTTCTTTACACACAAGCATCCCGCAACGATCTTCTCGTCGACATCGGTTGTCTCAAGAGCCTTCTTGACTTCTGCGACAGCCTTCTCATCCAAATCCGTGCTATTCAGCACTTTCTTCACGTCTTCCATTGCGTTCTTTATATTCTATCGCAAACCTTTTCCACAGACAAAGATGATTGTACTGGATGTTGTGTAGGTTGCCTTGGCGACCATTGCAGTCATGGTCGGTCTTCAGGTAATCACATTTTTCGTGGTTCGGATGTTCCAGCCTCCGGAACCCAAGGTTGTGTAGGTTCAGGCACCTCCTGCAGTTCAGACAGCGCCTCCAATGGCTCCGGTGACCGCACCGCCTCCCGCTTTCATACAGAACCCCCATGAAGAGATAAAGTTGCCTGAATATGAACCTCGCCAATCGGCTTCTGACTCATTACGGTTGGACCCCCAACTTCCGGTTGGTCTTCAAGAAACCCGCCCCCCTGGGACGTAAACTGACTCAAGTTCCGCAAACCACAGGAACTTCGGGTTGGATTGTTCTTTCCTATGAATCTGGCAACCCCGTCTGCGTTTGGATGAATGCACGGGAATGCAAGAGTCTTCCTTGTGTGATTGATGAACGACTCTGTGGCGACACCATTCTGCGTGTCGAACGCTTGAGTCAATATGAATTTGCAGTCGCCGATGTGTGGATGTAGAATTCCAATTGTGTGTAGGCTGCATCCAACTACGAACAACGAATGAAGTGGTTCGCACAACTCCTTGCAATCGCTCATACTCCCACACCTCACAGCGTTCATCTTCGCCCGAAATCAGAACTGGATCCCAAAATTCCCATTCGTGGATAGGAAGTGTTTACAGATGAAATGAATTCCCACGGATACTTCGTAGAGCAAACGGAAAGCAAATAGATGACAGTTCAGAGAACGGAGATCCCCGATGTGTATCGGATTGAAGGCGGGTATCTCCGTGTCCCTGATTTGAAGACATCCATCTTTCTGCGAAATCAAGGTCCTACTTTTCGTTTGGAATGTGCTCCCTATGATGAAGAATCTTGGGTGATCACAGAAAACATTCCCGAACAAGTAGTAAATGCCCCATAAACGCGGACACAAGAAGACGAAGAAGGTTCGTAAGGGTGGTTTTTACAGCTTCAATGGTGCGGTTGCGCCGGGTGCGGCGAACTGGGGACGTGGGTCGGAGTACGGTGACTTTGCAGAGTCCCGTGTCGGAAACAATGCCATCTATGGGCGTGGACGTGGTAAGAAGGGCGGTGAGGAATCGGATAGCGATGAAGAGCTGAAGGAGCGTGTGGAGACGTTAGAGAAGAAGGTGGCTGGACGTCGTCGCCGTTCGATGAAGAAGAAGGGACGCAAGACTCGCAAGGTGCGCCGTGGGGGTGGTAAGTAGGGTGCGGTTTCGGCATCCTACACGGGAACGGGTGAGCGTGGAATGGCGAACTATGTCCAATCGGATACAAAGGGTGTTGCTGCGTTGGGAGCCTTTAACAATTAGGGTGCGCAACCGGGAAGTGGTTTCGGAAGTTTTGTCCGTTCCTAAAGTAATAGATGGAAACCCTTCTTGCACTCGCACTGGCTCTTGCAGCCTCGTAGTATTTGATCCAGCGTAATGCTGGACATCTCATTGTTTGGTTAGCGATCGGAACCTTGTTTGGTCATGCCTATTTGAAGTTAAAGAAGCTTTCCAGTGTGATTGTTGGAATTATCACTGTCCTTGCAGTTACGTACTTCAGTGTTCGTGTCGCTTGGGAAGGTTTCGATAATGAGAAATCGGAGAAGGCAGATGAACCGGAACATGCCCCTCCGAAGAAGAGTGACCCCCATGTTGATTTGGGAACCACGATCCTCCATGCATATCGTAACTTGACGCCCGAACAGATTGGCGGAATGCGTCGTGATACGAAGGAATTGATGGGATTACAAAAAGAGTTAATGGGAACGCTTGCTGAAATGAAACCGGCGATTGAGCAGGGTGCCCAATTACTCGGAACGTTCAGCCAGTTTTTCGGATCCGGGGAGTAAGCAAAACGGAATTTTAAAACAAAATACAGAGAATCGCATACACAAATGTCCGTATCCGATTCTGTGATTCAATCGTTAAAACAACACATCGAAACCCAAAAACTAAAACACGAAGATCGTATTTTAGAAGAAGAAACGTTTAAGAACGCACATATTTAGTGTATCTTAAATTCCTTATCTGCACAACAATAGGGTCCCTTGCTTGAAAGGTTTTGTATTCAAAAGTAGAACTTTACAAAAAATAATTCATCTGATTGCATTGGAGATTGCAGTAAAGATGGAAATCACTATGAAATAAAATGTTCATTGGGAGGACGTCTTCATAACCGATTTAACTTTGTACAAATACGACCCTTTCAAAAAGTATCACATTAGATTCTTACAGCGTATCACTTAACCGAATTCAATGTTCATGAAGCAGGTGAATTGTATGTCTTTGACATTCCAAAGGAGGCAATGTAGTCTTTGATTGTACGATAGGGCAGTTATGCCCACGGAACAAAAAAGAAGAACGGAGAAATTACAATTGACGATCTATTGCTGGAAACGAATCAAAAAGAATAGGCAATCCGAACTACAATTGGAGACTCTTGTTGGGAGGCTCTTCAAGAGTTTCGTGAATTAACCTACAACTGAATTAATTCTGCCTTTCCCATTGAATTTTGACGAGCCGTTTCATGGCTTTTTGAATAGTCCAATCCACGAAATCGTTCCATTAAAGTTTCGACTGGAATCTTGGATCGGATCCAATGCCAGCTTTTAGGTCGCAGAGTTTCCAAATCCTTCGTCTGTATGAACCCACATTTTCCTCCCTATGCTCGAATTGCAAAGTGAGCTCCTTGAGGAGGCGTTGGTTGTCCTCTTTGGTCGGATGGACCGAAGGGAAGAAAGTCCCAATCCGCGTGTTCAATGGGTAAAGGAACGACTTCACGTTGTTCGGATTTTCGAACCCAAATCTGAAAGCAACACTTTGCATTCATCGGTGGGTGGAACGCACACGGTTTTTCACGAATGTCTTCATCGTGAATGAGATGAAATGACAAATTCAACCGAGATTGAACACTCTGCTTTCGAAACGTGCGTGGAACAATGAATGCAATGCAATTTGCATAAGTAGCCGAATGGTTAAAGAACTGAATTGCCTTGGAACTTACTTTTCCGAAGGGAGGGTTTCCAATCACAAGAATCTCTGCATGAGTCGGTGGGGAATATTCCAAATAATCCCCCTTCTGAATGTCAGGAGATTGGGGCTCAATATCAATCCCAATTTTTGATTCGACTGGAATTTGATGAAAGAAACTTCCATTCCCAGCACTGGGTTCAATCACAAGATCCCAATGATTCCATGGAAAGTGTGTTTCCACTAATTCGATACACTTCCTTGCAATGTCAGGAAGTGTATAGAACTGATCCAATCCTCGTTCGCGAACTTCAGCACTCATCGTTACTCTTTTTTTTGTTTTGTTTTCAATATCCGTTTTGGAGTAAGTGAAGATCGAATGCGCTCCATACCATCGGCATAGACATAAACGTGATATTTTGCATCGTTCGATGCGATCCAGGGACCTCCGACGGATCGAACGGTTTCACCCCATTGTTTTGTTTGTTTAATAACGTTTCGATACCGAAACCATTGGATCCACAACTCGTAGGTGCGCATCCAACTGAACAACGAAACCCAAGAAAAATCACCTGTGCAATACGTGTACAATAAATACAACGGATACAAAAGCATATCCATCCACAAGGTCAATGAATCCATCCACGTCTGCGGTACAAAGGTCTCTTGAAGTTTTACGAACTCCTCTGCCATCGCAAAATGATTGACATCGGGGGCAGGGCATTCAAGTTTCAACTTCCGACACTTCTTCCGTAGAGCGCTCCGATTGGGGAGCATGGGACACAATTACTATACCGTGCGCAGGAAAATCAGCTTCTTCCAACGTAGCAGGATCCAGATACTTCCATTGTTTGATCTGAACCGGACTTAACGTGTCAAGAAGTTCCACACGGATACAGTTTCCGGGGAGCACATACGGCTCAAGCACATCGGTAAGTGAATGGGTCTCATTCAATTCATCCACACCCCCCACCCATAACCAAGGGAGTTCAATTGTATGCAAAAATACTTGGGGAATTTCATCCACTGTCACGGGCTGATACACCTGCTCCGGATACTACACGCGATAGCGAATTTGAACATCATCGCACTATGACTTGGTAAACATATCAAACAAGATGGTCTTCGGCGGAACCGTATTCATGCCTCCCGCCGGAATTTCTGTGGATTCGGATTTGAAAAAACGATAATGCTCATAGACCAACTTACGAGAGGAGCAGAACCCTCGGAAAAACTTACGAACTGTATGCTATCCCTTCACAATTTTCAGAACAACCTCTTCCATTTTTCTATGTCAAAGAGTTTGCTCTGAAAATAGGAGCGTACTCCCACTCTTTAGAAGAGAGAATTTGTCGACACAGGGAGCGCATCCTGGTTCTTCAACGGAGTCACAATCTTGTCACGATTCTTGAGGTTGTCTCCCGTCAACGGCGTAAAGGTCTCCACTGTGCGTTGGTAGATGTACCGATCCAGATTTAACCCGAGCGAGATCGACGTAGCGAGGGCTGTGATGACAAAAGGCGTTGCAATAATCACCCACGAGACCACACCGAGATTGACAGTGCAGAAAGAATCAAGGATCATAACCCCTGCAATTCCAACCAATGCCTTCACCGCAGCCGTGATGTAGATTCCCAACGAGATATCCAAACCAACTTGAACCACAATGTAGATCAAATACAAGAGAGCCGGAGGGCAGAGCGATTCAATAAAACGCATCTTCACGGTGTTTACAATGAAAGGTATAAAAAAGATGGATCCTATCCGAATGATTATGGAGTTAGCATTCTGTTCTCGGGAAGTTGCCGAAACTTCGTACGAAGAGCATCGCGATATTGTCGAGTGTGTGGATCGCATCTTGGTGACCCCTGCTCAAATTGGGGCTCCGAAGCAACACGTGATGTCCGAAGAACAGCAGAAGATGGCTGAAATTCGTCGGATTGCAGATGGGGTCAATAACTCGATTCAAGTAGGATTGAATGCCATGAAGATTACTTCGTCAAATCAATCCGCTGGCGAGGAATCAGTCGACTTGCCATGCCTCCCCGAAGAAACGGCTCCACAAAGTAATTGTTCTCAGGAATGTCTGCCTGTTTCTCGGGAATCAGAGGCTCAAACACAGGGAACGGCTTGTCCGTCACCGTCGCAATGCTCTTCCGATTCGCCGTGTTGTGCCCGAACATAACACGAGACTGGTCGTCAATCCCCTCAATCGTTCCCATGCCTAAAAACGGTGTGGTCGCAAACGGGCGTTGAAAGACTTGCTTCGGTCCCTTGAGACGAGCACTTCCCGGATCCCCAAACAATAACTGACTCTGCGTATCAATCGCACAGCCTCCCTCGGGAGAATTACCAAAGTTTCCCTTGGGAATCAATCCTACAAATTCAGCCGCCGAATGCCAAGCCGACGCATTGCCACATCCCGAAGGAGTCGCAGCATAGGTCTCTGCATTCCGATTGCGCTCATTGTACATGTCCACATCTCGTGCATTCTGTCCTCCGTGAGTATTGGCGTGGAACAGAGGGTACCCCGACATCTTTACTTCATTTCAAGGTTAAAAACGGACCCGTTTTCGGTTAGTCAAAGAAAGAGTAGCAAAGATGGCTGTCTATTTACAGCCGTGCGATTGGCGAGAGTACGATAAGAATTTCAAGTAGATTATCGATGTTTAGGGACGCACAAATGAAGGCGATGTCGCTCGGCTTCGCGTGACAGGATTTCGCCCGTTCTTCTATCTTCGCGCAAAGGAAGGCGAGACGGCGTCGTCCGTTCAAACAGCCATTGCCGTCAACTTTGGAAAGTCCATCAATGGAATCAAAATTACGGCGGAACAGAAGTTGGATGCCATGCGAGGATTCAATGGGCTTCAACCGACCAAGGTTTGGAAGATTTCCACTCCCTCCCTCTGGCTTCACAAGGCTCTCGCGAAAGAACTCCGCTCGGGGAAAAAGCTCGGGAACCGATTTGTACAGCGGGAAGACATCTACGAAGCAAATCTCCCTCCGTACTTGAAACTGTTTCATGAATTGGATCTCTCCCCTGCGTCCCCGATCCGGTTCGAAGGGGAACTCGGGGACCCCGAAGATGACCGTGTCGATATCGCTTATGAAGTCCACTACTCCCAAATCAAGCCGTATGCCTCGCTCAATATTCCCCTCTACGTCGCCTCCTATGATATTGAGACCTACTCCAGCACCGGACTCTTCCCCGTCGCAACCAATCCGGGTGACGAGATCATGCAGATCGGTGTCTCCTTTCGTTGGTCCGACCAGATGCTGGATACGGTTGCTCGCTATGTCCTCGTCTCGGGAACAGTGGAAGCAAGCAAAGATCCATCGGTAACATTTATTGCATGCTCGGGCGAACAGGGACTTCTTCTGAAGTTTCAGCAACTTCTGCATTCCGAAAATCCGGATATCCTTTGTGGTTATAACACGTTTGGTTTTGATGACTCGTACATCGCCGAACGTGCCGAGTTTCACAAAATCGAACTTCAACTTGGACGTTCCGATACCAAGCAGTGGGGATCTCGTCAGGAATTTGTAAAGACTGAAAAGAAGACCTTTGAACTCGCATCGGGCAAATACGCAGTTCGCTACTTTGATCTCCCGGGTCGTCTTCCCGTGGATCTTCTGCTTTCCGTTCGCCGTGAACAGAATCTGGATAGCTACAAACTCGATAATGTCGCAAACACATTCCTGCGTGATAAGGTGACCAAGATTGTCATCCTCACAGGAAACAAACAGCAATACGAAATTCATACCAAATCCACACGTGGACTCTTTGTAGGAAATCTGGTTCGCTTTGATTTCATCGGGCATACGATCAACCCGTACGCAGAGGGTGAAAAGTTTCATGTCGTTTCGGTAACGCCCAAGTCTTTCGTTATCGAGTCGGATTATGCAGGATTTGATATGGATTCCACAAATCTCTACTGGTCCTTTGCGAAAGATGATATCACCGCCAAACAGATGTTCAGCGCACACAAGGGAACGCCCGCCGATCGTGCAATGGTCGCCAAGTACTGTATTCAGGATTGTGACCTCGTTCTCACTCTCATGGCGAAATTGGATACACTGGTGAATGCTCGAGGTATGGCTGATGTGTGTCGTGTTCCGATTGACTTCATCTTCCTGCGTGGGCAAGGAATCAAGATCTACTCGGCTGTGGCTTACAACGCCTCCAAACGGAACCAAATCATTATGGAACAGGAATCTGCAGAAGGGGATACGTCGTAGGAGGGAGCCATTGTCCTGCCTCCCAAGATTGGTCTCTATCTCGATCAACCGATCCCTGTCCTCGATTTCAACTCACTCTATCCTTCCAACATGATTGCATTCAATCTCTCTCCCGATACACTGGTGTACACCAAGACCTACGATCGTGAGGGAAACAAACTCAAACACGAGGGTGTGGATGGAGAAGCCCTAACGGAACTCAAAAAGAAATTCAAGATCGATGAGGTTTCCTTTGATACCAAGAATGATGAAGGGATTGCAACCGGTCGGATTACGTGTGGGTACGCACAACCGATGGAAGATCCCAACTCAGTCGGTATTCTGCCTCTCACACTGGACATCCTTCTCAAGAAACGAAAGGAAACTCGCAAACTCATGGAAACAACGGAAGATGAAGCACAACAGGCAGTTCTCAATGGTCTGCAACTTGCCTACAAGGTCGTTGCAAATTCAGTGTAGGGTCAGACGGGTTCTCGTACCTCTCCGATTCGTAAGATGGAAGTAGCGGCTTGTACAACGGCGCTTGGAAGGGCACGACTCCATGAAGCAAAAACAATCGTGGAAAGCGAGTTCGGTGCAACTGTAGTGTATGGTGATAGTGTTGCATCATAGACTCCAGTTCATGTGAGATATCGTGGTATTGAAATGTACTGTACAATAGATGAAATTTCAAAGATATACAATGAAAACTGGATTACTTGCATAGAAATTGGCAAGCAGGACAAAGAAGCATGTGAAACAACCGATTTAGAATCAAAGACTGAAGTTGGATGGACTAAAGTACATCGTGTCATTCGCCATTCAATTTCAAATTCTAAAAAGATGTATCGTGTTCACTACTTGTCTAATAAATACAATGATCGTGCATACATTGATGTAACAGATGATCATTCACTTCTACTATCGGACAAATCTGAAATCAAACCATCAGAACTAAAAAGCAACGACACTCTTCTGACAAATGAAGAAAATGATATACTTGCAATAACATCGGTTGAGGAAATCCAATATTCTGGATATGTCTACGATCTCACAACCGAGAACCATCACTTTCAGGCAGGATTGTATGGTCTCGTAGTTCACAACACCGATTCAATCTTCGTGCAGTTTCCGACCAAGGACCTGACAGAATCGATGGAAATGGGGCGTAGTGCTGCCGAGAAGATCACATCCCTCTGCCGCAAACCGTATAAGATTGAATAGGAAAAGACATTCTATCCGTTCATTCTCTTCTGCCGCAAACGCTATGTCGGGATGATGTAGGAAGATGATCCCACCAAATGCAAACGTAAGTCGATGGGTATCGCTCTGAAACGCAGAGATAATGCTCCCATTGTGAAGGATGTGTTCGGTGGAGCTCTGGATATTCTAATGGAAGACCGTGATCTGAAGAAAGCACAAAAGTTCGTACAGACCCTTCTCACCGACGTCATTCAAAACAAGATGCCTCTCGAGAAATAGATCATTACGAAACAGCTTCGGGATGATTACAAAAACCCCGATCAAATTGCACACCGTGTTCTTGCGGATCGGATGGCTGAACGAGATGAAGGCAATGCTCCCCAAGTCGGGGATCGTCTTGCCTTTGTGTAGGTTGAGAAGCTCAAAGATGCCAAGAAGCAGGGAGACCGAATTGAACATTAGGATTACGTGAAAGACAAGAAACTGAAACCCGATGTGGAATTTTAGATCACGAACCAAATCCAAAATCCAATCTCTCAATTGTTTGCTCTCGGTATTGAACAGATGGATGGGTATCGCCCCACACGGCGGTACTCGGGAGTGTTTGACGAATTTATGGAAAAGTAGAATGATGAAGAGGAAGCGACGCTTGCCACTCTGAAATTGAAGGAGAAGGAACTGGACAAGATTCTATTTCTGGGAGCACCGTATTTGCAGAAGCTGAAGCGAGGACCTCTGGATTCGTACTTTCGGAAATGAAGCAAAATGGAATCTTTTTGGTTAGAATAGAGGAAGTTCAACAATCGTCTACAATGCCGCACTTCTACGGAAACGAGATCGTGGACGACGAGGAGGATTATGAGATGGCTCTCTGGGAAGAGGTCCAAGAGGTTCTCGAGGAGGCGGAAGCCGAAACCGGAATCCGCTTTGCGTCTCTTGATGAGATGCACAAGTGGTTCCAGTCTTACTGGTCTCCCTGCAAGGATCTTCCTCTGATGGAGGCTCCTTCTCGGACACCTCACAAGAAGTGGATTTCAACCACCCGTAACACGGTGCGTCAAGAGCGGAAGAAGTCCGCACGATTCTCCGACAAGGTGCGCAACATGGCGCGCAACTCTAAGTACAACTAAAACATTTACGCCCGTCCAAGTGGTTGGAGGGCTTTTTCCACTTACACTTTGTACCCTAAACTCAAAGAAATGGATGACTTGTTTGAAGCAATCTTGAGTAGCCGCAATCATTTTTTCCGTCGAAATGTTCTTCAATTCCACCAAAGACGAGACGATATTGTTGCCTCTTTTTTGGAGAATGAACGGTTGTATTTGCAGACGTTGCAGACATTAATAGGAACTCCAGTGGTGAGTCAAACCTTTCAGTTTCCGTTGGAGTCCATTGCAAATTTACTCAACCCTGTGATTGTCGCACCTTCCCCTTCGCAACTTTTGCACGAGTTGGTTTCGCATCCGCATGCAGAGGGTGATCCGAATTGTGCGATTTGTCAGGATTCTGCAAGCGAAGATGGGGTTCACTTACGGGGCTGCGGACACGTATACCACCGTTCTTGCATTCGGACTTGGTTTCAAACGAGCGTACGATGCCCGGTGTGTCGTCGGGACATTCGAGAGGATCATCCAAACCAAACATCATCTGGCGCCATACCTACGCAGTCTCAATCGGCAAGCCCGTCGGAGGGAGAGTGACCTTGGGTAAGACATCCGAAACACCCTACTGCAGACGATGAAAGACACGTCGTACATCATGCTGACACTCTTTCATAAGATTCGAAACATCCTGATGCGGAAACAGAGACTGAACCTGTTCGGCACGAGGAGGAAAGCAACGATAGATTTGGATCATGGGTTGATGTCTCCGAAAGATCGTCGGGACTTCATTTCCAGTACACACAATCGGAATGGCACGAGTTGGATCGGCAATCCATTCCATAATCTTGGCTTGGGCATGTGGATCGGAACCATCCACCTCATCCAGTATCACACAGGTTCGTTTGTTGTCTCCCCGAAGCATACACTGAATGTTGATCGGAGAACGACACGCATCTCGCAATGCCTGAACATCCTCAAAACTTCGAATGGATTTGGATGCATTGATTTCCAAAATTTCAAATCCAAAGGTTTGCGCTGCACACAACGCTAATGTTGTTTTTCCAATTCCAGGGGAACCCACAAGTAGAACCGATCCTGCAAATTTGGGAGTCGTTAACTAACTTTTCAGTGCTTGTTTTGATTCCTCATGTCCAATGACTTCATCCAAGACACGCGGGCGATACGCTTCAGCATTCATCTTAATCTTTTCCCATTTGCTTATTAAAATGTCTTCGTAGGCTGCACCTTTGGTGAATGCAGCCATCAGTGGTGCGTTAGTCTACGTTCCTGCGTATCAGATGGGGTACTCGGCATTCCAGACTTCTTTGATTGGTTTGGTAGCTCGTGCAATCATGAATTGGATTCCTGGGTTTGCTGCTATCCCGGAAGGACTGTTTGGAGCTCTTATCCCTCTCGGGTTGATGTACTTCAAGTTTGGTATCTCGGGTGTGGGAACCTACATCTTAGTGGCGTTAATCCCTGCGATCATCCTGCTTGCACTTGCGGGTACCATTATGGTGGCTGGGGGTGCGCAAAAGAAGCATTAAAGACACAACCCATTCCAATCGGTTCCACACCGCTTTGCAATCTGACACCGCTGTGCAAACGTCGGATACTTGGAAGGATCAAAGGGATGGCATTTTGTTTCCTAATTGGGAGAACACAACCGTGTGCTCGGATCGTACGACCAACGATCGGGGCATCCGCTTAACATCCCTGCCGTAGGATTGATCAGAATACTCGGATTGATTAGAAAACGATAGACAACAAGAACCACTGCAAGAATCAAAAGTGTGTAGAGTACGATAACGAGTTTCATCCTTCTTTCTTGAATACAAGGAAAGAGAATGGAAGTGGCTCGGCATGTCTTTGATACCTACTTCCGAGATACCCTCAATCCCATGGTTCGCCATCATCTGGATTCATACGGTGATCTTTTGCGTACCTACATCCCTCGTTTCATCAAGGCAACCAATCCCATTAGCCGTCTGTTGAAGGATGAACGTGAGTTTCGTGTTTGGATTGGAGGACGGGAGGGAACTGCGATTCGTTATCTCCCCCCTGCTGATGAATTTGGAAATGCAATTCTCCCCCACGAATGCCGTCTTCGCGACCAAACCTATGCATTCACACTCATTGCCGATGTCGATATTGATTACATCGTGGACGGTGACACCATCACCAAAAGTTTCAAGGATGTGAAGATCGGTCGTATTCCCCTCATGTTGAAGAGTCCCCTCTGCTATCTTGCCAATATGAACTCGGAACAACTCTTTCAAGCAGGGGAATGCAAGTTTGAGTTAGGTGGATATTTCATCATTCAAGGATTGGAGCGTGTTCTTCTCACACAAGAACGCCGCGGTACCAACATCTACTACTCCGACAAAGTCAAGGTTCTCTCGGGTGGGTCGGGAGGTGCACCGTCGTTGTATGAGAAGGAAAAAGAGAAAGACATTGAAGGGCGGTCTCGTGGCGAAGAGTACGAATACATTGCAGGGATTCGATCGGGTTCGGAAGACGGAACTCGGGGACCCTACACCCATGAAGTTCGCATTCCTTCCAAACCCAAAGATGTCACGGATCCGAAGGAAATTGCAAAGGAAACCGATTAGGCTTCCTTCTTAACCAAACGTCTTGCCAAGGTTTCCATTCCTGGTTTTGAAAATCCAATTCCTTTATTCAGTGTCTTTGCAGCCCTTGGATTCACCACGGCACAGGATGTATACGACGTAACACTCTGTGGTGTGACTGAGACTGAGAGGACTCAATAGGATTCCCTGTTTGCAATTCTCAAGTTGACCCATGAGAAGTTCATTGCCCAAGAGATGTCCAAGGAAGAAGACCAAACTCAGGATCCCAATCTGCTTTTCCTCCGTCAACAAGTTCGTTCTCGTAGTTTGGGAGGTGTGTACAAACGTCTCTACGAACAACTCTTTCCCCATTGCGAACCTCGTGAAGGCGAATCAGCTGCGTCTCTCTATCGTCGCAAGGGATAGGTTCTCGGGATTCTCTTTCGGATGGCGATGGATGTAGCCTTAGAGATTCGTCCGCCTTCGGATCGTGACCATTACCGATTCAAGCGTTTGGATGCTTCGGGAGAACTCTGTTTTGATGAGTTCCGTCGCATCTACAAGGAACTGAAGGATCGGATCCTGCTTGAGATGGAGTCCAAGATTGAGTACGAAGGGAAGATCTATGCAGGGCGCAAGATTGCAGACATTGTCCCGGAAGACCGAATCGAGAAGTTCTGGCGCTATCTTGAATTCCAAAACCAATTTGAGAAGTCTTTCAAGGCTTCGTGGGGAAAGTCAGGATAGCAGTGTGCACAAATGATGGGACGTCTTGCAGGATTCTCATAGTTAGGAACCGTAGCTCAATTGCGTCGTGTCAGCATTCAGATGAATCATGAAACTTCCAAACGTGAACCCCGTCGTATTCATGCATCCAGTTTTGGTCTGATGTGCCCGATTGATAATCCGGACGGTCGCCCGATTGGTATGGTGAAGTCCATGAGTTTGTTCTGTCGGTTATCCACTCAATCGCCTGCTTCTGCGATTCGTGAAATGCTTTCCAAGGAACGCCACTTTGTGCCGATTGAAATGATCCATCCTTCGACTTGGAATCCGGTATGGACACGCATTTTTCTTAATGGAGAACCCGTCGGTGTGAATCAAAAGGACTCGGAAACTCTTCACCAGAATTTCTTGGATGCACGTCGTACACAAAAGATAGATCATTTCGTCTCACTCTATTGGAACCGTTTGGAGAATGAATATTACATTTCGACCGATGCAGGTCGCCCCTGCCGTCCTTTGTATCGGGAAGGTGTCACCCCCGAGCAAATCAAGCGCGTCACATCATGGAAGACGATGATGGAGAAGCAGATGGACTACATCGATGCCCAAGAAGTGGAATGCTTAAAAGTGAGTTTAGTTCCCTTTCATCCGAAACAACCCTCGGAGATTCATGGAAGTACGGTATTCTCGGCATCGGGAGGTGTGTTGCCCATTACCGAATTCAATCCTGCGACTCGCAACACATTCAGTTGTCAACAATCCAAGCAGGCTGTTTCGATCTACAATACAGCCTTTGCCAAACGTTTTGATACCATCTCTGCCATTCTGAACTCTCCGCAACGCCCGCTTGCGCAAACCTGGACGACGCAAGCCGTCTTGGGTGGTAATGGTTGCCTTCCGTATGGAGAGAATGCGATTCTTGCATTGGCTGTGTACACAGGATACAATCAGGATGACTCAGTTCTCATGAATTCATCATCGGTCGCGCGGGGTATGTTTCACACCACCTACTTCCACTCGTTGAGTATCGAGGAGACAATGATCAATCCCGAAATTCAATCGCATACTATTATTGCAAATCCGCTTACCAATCCCAAATATCATGCAGTTGCCTTAAAGAAAAAGCAGGATCAGCCCGATAAGGATTTTTCGATGTTGGATGGGGATGGAATTGTGAAGGTGGGATCTTTGGTGGATGACAATACAGTGATTGTAGGAATGGTTACACCGGTGACGGATGTCAACGGCAAGATCATCGACTATCGGGATTCATCGTCAACACCGAAGCGTGGACACCATGGACGTGTGGATGCAGTCTACCGGTTCCGTACACCGGTGATTAAGCAAATGGATGGAACTACACGGGGTGGATTGCTTGGTGTGAAGATTCGTCTTGCTGAACATCGTCTTCCGATTCTGGGCGATAAATTTGCAGCCCGCCACGGACAGAAGGGAACGTGCGGTGCTCTCTTACCTGAAGAGGATATGCCTTACACTGCAACGGGTATGCGTCCGGATGTAGTCCTGAATCCTCATGCATTCCCTTCTCGTATGACCATTGGACAGTTCGTAGAGATGATGTCGACGAAGGTCGGAATGACGCTTGGAACCCTGATCGACTGCAATTCCTATTCCACTCAGAATCGTATGGTGGAAGTCAAGGAAATTCTCGCCCAACTTGGCTTCAATCCGTACGGTCATGAAGTGATGTACAATGGTATGACAGGAGAGATGATGGAGAGCGATATCTTCATGGGACCTGCGTACTATTTGCGCATGAAGCAGATGACCGAAGATAAGATCAACTATCGCACGACAGGACCTCGCAATAATATGACCCATCAACCGGTGGAAGGGCGTGCGAATGGAGGTGGGTTGCGTATTGGTGAGATGGAGCGTGATTCATTGTTATCGCATGGAATCTCTGCATTTATGCAGGAGAGTATGATGAAACGTTCGGATGGAGAGACGTTCTTATTCCAACCCGATACTGGACGATTGGATGCAAACATCGATATCCCCACCACCCAAGTGGAGATGCCGTATTCAATGCGCTTATTCTTGCAGGAGATGGAGGCGATGCACCTGCAAGTCAAGATGGCTTCGGAATAAAAATGGATTGATTCATGCATGGAATAGGATATGCAAGCAACCATCTACAATGGCATACGTTTGGGTCATCCCGTACGACGAGTTCGTGGAGGAGATTGACGATGACTGGGTTCCGATTTAGGATTCTGCAGATGAGGTGAATATTGAAGATCCTCGCGTGATTGAATGGATTAAGGAGAATTGGCGGTGGTATCGCAAGTAGCGAAGCGACACAAATGAACTCAAGCGTGGTGATATCATCCGCTTTGAGAAACAGGGTTACCGAAATGAAGGTTCATATGTGTGGGATGGAAACAAGATTGTCCATCTGGATTAGGAAACAATTACCGATTAGGGATCCATTCCCCGTGAATTTGTAGTCACAAAAAATGAATTCTATCCCGGATAGTGGATGGATGCTCTCGATTAGGGAGGTCACTGTTTCTGGTTAAGCCAGGAACTATAGGAATCCATTCAGTTTACCAAAAAGGGTAAGCAGTGGGTTGGAAGTCTGGATCTGAATGGTCAGGAGTATCGTTGCATCTACGATGGATCAACGCCTCCTCCCTTTAAACAGGCAACGTTCTGTATTCAAGAAACGGGTGAGATTTATGTGATCTGAGTTGGATGGATTTTTTACTAAAAATGGATTTGTTCTGTGAAACGAGTTGATTTGCATAGCAATCCAAAATGGCTGATCACTATTTCGCACCCCGTACAATTGGGATTCCGCTGAATGATATGAGTGAACTTGATGATGATGTCGAGGAAGGGTAGTTCCCTTCTTTGATCACAAAATAGATTGAGAAGACGAAGTATTCAATTTGTCGTGGGGACACGGTAACACTGATCTGTAATGGTGAAAAGTGTTAGAATCATTTCACATACATCTGGGATGGTACCCAAGCACTTGATGTGGGAAATTGAATGGATTTTTTCCTTGAAAACGAATCTTCGCGCAGGTGTATACATTATGGCAAAAATGGCGGACCACCTCTACGTTGTCAAGCGCGACGGCTCTCGTGTTCCGGTCTCGTTTGACGAGATCCTTCAGCGGATTCGGAGTCTGACGGGGAATCTTGAGCATGTGAACCCCGATCTGGTTGCTCAGAAGGTTTGCAATCAACTGCAGGATGGGATGGAGACTCGCAAGCTCGACGACTTTGCTGCAGAGACGTGCGCCATGATGCAGTCTCGCTATCACCCCAACTATGGGAAGCTCGCAGCCCGAATCCTCGTCGATAACCACCACAAGAATACTCCTGCAACTCTTCTGGATTGCATTGAAACACTCTACCACGACGACGGTCTGATTTCGGATCGCTATCATGATATTGTTTGCAAGTACCCCGCAGAACTGGAGTCTCAAATTGATTACGAACGTGACTTCATGTTTGACTACTTCGGATTCAAGACGCTTGAGAAGGGCTATCTCCTCAAGAAGAAGGGAACCATCGTAGAGCGTCCCCAGCACATGTGGATGCGTGTCGCCATTCAGATCCACGGGGACAATCTCCCTGCGGTGTTTGATACCTATCATGCACTCTCATGGGGATACTTCATTCATGCAACTCCCACTCTCTTCAATTCCGGTACCAATCATGCCCAGCTTTCTTCGTGCTTTCTCCTGCAGATGGAGTCGGATTCCATTCAGGGAATTTACAAGACACTCGGCGATTGTGCCCAGATTTCCAAGTGGGCGGGTGGAATTGGTCTTGCAGTCCACAAGATTCGTGCACGGGGATCCAACATCAAGGGAACCAATGGAGAGTCGACGGGCATTGTTCCGATGCTCAAGGTCTTCAATGATACCGCCAAGTACGTGAATCAGGGAGGCAAGCGCAATGGATCCTTTGCGATCTATCTCGAGCCGTGGCATGCCGATATTGAGGATTTCCTTCGTCTCAAGCTCAATCAGGGAGCCGAAGAGGATCGTGCACGGGATCTCTTCTAGGGTCTCTGGATTCCCGATCTCTTCATGAAGCGTCTTGAGAAGAACGAGAATTGGACGCTCATGTGCCCGAATGAATGCCCCGGACTTGCCGATGTGTGGGGGGACAAGTTCGAGGAACTCTACATCAAGTATGAAGACGAAAAGAAGGGACGCAAGACGATTCCGGCACAGAAGCTCTGGCAGATGATTCTGGATGCCCAGATTCAGACCGGAACACCGTACCTCTGCTATAAGGACGCTGCGAATCGTAAGTCCAATCAGCAGAACCTCGGCACGATTCAGTCGAGCAACCTCTGTGTTGCACCGGAAACCCAAATTCTAACCGATAAGGGATAGTATTCGATCTCTGATCTTGAAAATCAGACAGTTCGTGTCTGGAATGGTGAACGGTGGTCTGAGACTACTGTTCGCAAGACAGGTACGGATCAGGATCTTATTACAGTGAACTTTAGCAATGGTGCTTCTCTCACATGTACTCCGTATCACAAGTTTCTCATTCATGAATCCTATGAGGATAACCGTTCGATCAAGGATTCACTCCGGGTGGATGCACAGGATCTAAAGGAGGGAATGAAGCTGAAGAAGTTTGATTCGCCGATTCTGGATGGAACGGATGAATTTCCTCATGCATACACGCATGGATTCTTCTGCGGAGATGGTACATATTCAAACGGACGTCCTACGTGTTCTCTCTATGGTGGAAAGAAGGATCTTGTGCCCCATCTTGAAATTCGTTCAATGACCGGCATTGAAGATGCAAGCGGACGTTTGAATACAACACTTCCTCTCACTCTTCGTCCAAAGTTTGAAGTTCCTCTGAATGCTTCTCTTGCAAACAAACTTCGTTGGCTCGAAGGTCTCTGCGATGCTGATGGAACTATTGCACGGAATGGAACCAATGAAGCCATTCAGATTAGCAGTATTGAATTCCAGTTCTTGGATGCAATCCGAATGATGCTTCTTACGATGGGAGTTCATGCAAAGGTTGCCAAGGCATTTGATGCTCGTCTTACAGTGCTTCCGGACGGCAAGGGTGGTCAGAAGGAGTTTGAGTGCAAGCCACTTTGGCGTCTTCTGATTTCATCGTCTGGTCTTTACACGCTTGCTCTGCTTGATTTCAAGCCGAAACGTCTTGTGTTTCAGGTTCGCAAGCCTCAACGCAATGCAGAGCAGTTTATCAAGATTGAAAGCATTATCAAGACAGGTCGTCGTGATGATACCTATTGCTTCAATGAACCCATCAATCACGCAGGAGTGTTTAATGGAATTCTCACTGGAAACTGTACCGAAATCATGGAGTATACGTCTCCTGACGAGACAGCGGTTTGCAATCTCGGTTCTCTGGCTCTTCCTCGGTTTGTGGAGACGTCTGGTGATGGTCAAGTCGCCACATTCAACTTCGATAAGCTCCGTACGTATACGATGATGCTCACACGGAATCTCGACAAGGTCATCACGCAGAACTTCTATCCCACAGAGGAATGTCGTAATTCCAACATGCGCCATCGTCCGATTGGAATTGGTGTTCAGGGTCTTGCCGATGTCTTTGCAATGCTTCGTCTTCCATGGGGATCGGACGCGGCTGCCAAGCTCAATCGTGAGATCTTTGAGCACATGTACTATGCGGCGATGGATGCGAGTATTACCATTGCCGAGGAACTGGAGACACCGGCTCATATGGGAATTCCAATGCAGGGATAGTACCCTTCCTTCGAGGGTTCACCTCTTTCCAAGGGCAAGTTCCAGTTCGATCTGTGGGGTGAGAAGCCGATTACCAATCTGGATTGGTCGGGTCTCCAGACTCGTGCAGTGACCTACGGTGCACGCAATTCGCTTCTGATTGCCCCAATGCCTACGGCTTCGACTTCCCAGATTCTTGGAAACAATGAATGCTTTGAGCCATTCACATCCAATCTGTAGACACGCCGAGTTCTTGCAGGGGATTTCGTGGTCGTGAATAAGTATCTTGTGGAGGATCTTGTGAAGCTGAATCTTTGGAACACCGAGGTTCGTACAACCATTATGGCAAACAACGGAAGCATTCAGTCCATTCTGGAGATTCCGAGTGAACTTCGGGCAATCTACAAAACGGCTTGGGAAATTCCACAGAAGGTTCTGATTGATATGGCTGCATCCCGTGCGCCATTCATTTGTCAATCCCAGTCTCTCAATCTGTTCCTTGCTGAGCCGTCGTATGCAAAGATTTCTTCGATGCATGTGTAGGCTTGGAAGAAGGGTCTCAAGACGGGTTGTTAGTATCTTCGGACGAAGGCAGTCGCATCCGCCCAGAAATTCACGGTCGAGCCCCCGAATTGTCTCTCCTGTGCTGCCTAAAGAATTTCTCATAAATCAAATATAACAGAAATGGAAGCCTACACACCTGTCAATGGATCTGCGGGTAACTCGGCGCCGGTCGGTGGTCGCCGTCACAAGTTGAAGCTCATCACGAAGAAGAAGGCTCGCAAGGCGCTCAAGAAGCTCGGTCTCAAGATCCGTGGTGGTGCCGATGAGGCGGTTGCGGTTGACCCTGCGATCGCCAAGGCGGCGATGGGTGGTGCGGATGCCACGGATGCGGTCGCGCCCGTCACGGCTGGTCGCCGCCGTCGTGCGACGAAGAAGACTCGCCGTGGTCGCCGCAAGTCTCTTTTTGGCTTGAAGTAGTAAGCGCAAGTCCGATCTCGGACACGACAGCAAATAACTTCTCATTGAAGCCAAAGTGACAGCCATTCGGCTCCTTAAATTCTGGAATCTTTCGAGAGGAAGTATTTTTCGGATGTGTTAATGAAACAATTACCTCCTGCGGGGAAATCTCCCGGCACATTGATTCACGACCTTGAATGAATGTGCATCCTTCTGCAATCTGAATATCATCAAACTTGCGTTCCTCCCAGAATGCACGTGTGAAACCCAGTGTCGCCTCCGAAACACGCTCTGCCATCGAAAGTTGCATCGGAGGTACATTCATGAAGGAACTGTACTTCGTAATGTCATAGCAGGGAATTGTCGTACAGAAGACCGCTCCCTTTTCAGGACTCTTTTTTAACATCGCCACACGATGAAGGACACTGTTGTTCGGATAGACATCATCGTCATCCATCATCACAATCGTATCCTACATTGCCTTTTCCACTCCCAAATTCCGCTTCGCACCAATGCTTAACTCTTCCTCCACACGCACATAGGTCACATTCGGAACTCCAATCAGGGTATCCTCAATCGGATCCTTACCATCATCCACAATCACCCACTCCAACTTCTCTTCCGGATAGGACTGAATCATGTAGGAATACTTCGCAAGCGGCATAAAAACACGGCGATCCTTGGTGATGGTGACGATGGAAATATCGGGGAGTTCATCTTCCTTCGGGAAAGTTGCAGTGAGTGAGTACGGTTCGACAGGCTTAAGTCCAGCAAGTATGCCCTTCATACGTTCGACCCATCCTGCATGACGAACTTCCTACTCAAGACGAATTGCCGTCGAACGTTCCTTCTTTGCAGCAAACGGACGATCGATCTACTCTTCCAATAATTCGACAAGATGAGACACCGAACTGTCCACAAGTTGGCACATCATTTGAGGATGGTGGATGACTTGAGATGACTTCACGAAATCAGCTGAAACCGACAATTCCTTGAAAGGAGCAATGCTTGAAAGAATGAGATTGCAACCCGCTGACATGGCTTCGTTCACTGCATGACCAAATCCTTCCGCAAGCGACAAACAAATTGCAAGTCCACATTCCTGCAAGAGTTCATCGTACTCCGATTCCTTCAGAGAACCCATCATCTTCACCTTGTCCGCAATCGTAGTTGGGGGCTTCATTTCCTGAAACAAACCGTGTGCCACAACATGGAGAACCGGAAGATCTGCCTACACATCGGGCTTCTGTTGCTTGATCCGATCCTATGCCTGAAATAAAGCCTTGGGATTGCGATGTTGATTTTTACCCACAAGGACAATTGCCTTGTGATAATTCTTGCGAGGGGGAAGAACCTTATCAATCGATGTCCAGCCAATAAAATTTCCACGTGGGAAATAGTTCGAGTGATCCTTTGACTTTAACCAAATTTCATCCATCAACTTTTCATAGGGATGCCATGACTGATACGTCCACTCGGGATTGGGAATCCAAATGTTTCGTGCTGCGTAGGAAACCAGAGATGCATTCACAACCTCCAAAAAAAAGTTCACATCCGCTTCCTCGCATTGGGGAAACTGGTAGGGAACCTTACGGATCTGAACATCTTCGCCCTACACAGCAGTCAGAATTCCACGCAGAAGGGTTGCATCCTGCGTCAAACCTGTATTCGGTGCAAAATTACCAATTAAATTGACTCGCATTTTATTTAGGATAGTGTGCGAGGAAGTAAACGTCTTGTTTTCCGAAGCGATCCTTGACGAAGCGTACGCATTCGAATTCCCGATTTCACACAATGCTCTTTCCAAGCGTGTACATCACGGGAGACGCAGGAATGACTAAAGACCACCGACCGATCCCGCCACCATTCTGGAGTTTGTCCAAACCACTTCCAGAATTCCAACCAAGAAGATACCGGCTTTGCATTTTCAAGTTCAACCGTCTTGGAAAGTTGGGTGCAGAGCTCCTTCATTTCACGAGAGCCGTACCCCTACAGAGGGTCTAATAAATTTGATTTCTATAACTCAATCTCTGTCCAACAAGACCCATTCCATCCGACACCTCCGATCGGGCGGAAACAATCCCAACTCTCTTCCCACACAAACCGATGGGAAGACAGTTTTCCATATACGCGATGATTCCACTCTCGGATTTCCATTACGTTGTCCGATTAAAAGAAAGATTTCAATTCTCCCGTGCGACTGCCGTACGTGTGTACGTTGACAGGATTTGCAATCGGGGGCGCAAACGTTTCAATATCCTTGATCTAAAATTGGTAGAAGTCCACCTCCGAATAGATCTTGGCGGATGCATACCCAACGACACGACTGTTCAATCCTTCTAAATCCTCTGCAACACTCGACTCATTGTTCTTTCCAAACATCAACTACTAACTGCGCATGATGAGGAGCAAATCATCGGGGTTCTGCTTATCAATCGTATACTTCCCTCCGGACATCGCAGAGACCTGATCCTGAATCTTAGTCTGAAGGTTGTCAATGTTGGACTCGCTAAAAAACACTTTATTGAGGGACGACTCCTGATGAATGTGACCAATTAAGTCTTGGCGAGCATTCGGCTCAAAGATCGGACTCCGTGTATCCTATTGGAAGTACGGGCGAGCCGCCGATTCATTCAACTTCGGATCTGCAATGGCAGAGACGGGTCCACTCGTGTGGTATCCCGGATACTGTTGAGAGGTCGATGTCATGTTGTAGCGATCGGAAACTTGAGGTAAAGCCCACTTTTCAAGATCCGACTTTTCCATTTGTTTAGTAGGGTGACGGTTTTTTCAGAAATTCATAGATCACACGAATCCGCTCCACTTCATCGGGAGTGGGAGAGGACGGAATACGTTCCTTAAACATTTGATAGTAAATGTAGGCGACGACTCCCTCTGTATTCAGAGTCACCGTCTGCACTGCCGTCGCTTTTTGTTCCTATTCCAAAGGTGCTGTTAATCCAAGTTTGTACTCTTCATTACAGAGTGCACCAAACATCTTACGAACTTCGGAAGTCAGTGCTTTCATAAATTCCCATTGCTCTCGAGCCCCTCGGAGGGGGGTAGCACTTGAACGCTACATTGTGATCTCGAGTTAGTTTTTTTCAAGGGTTCAAGCATAACCATGTCCAATTTGATCGTACAATAGTTGTACGAGCGTGCCGCAACGCAGAATGCGGATATTACCGTCTTCGGTGAGACTACGACAGGAATATCATCCGATGAGACGATCACGATGAAGGTTCCGATTGAGAGTTTGTCCAACTTGCTCACATTCGGACAATCATGGTCGGTTCTCCCGACGGCTTCGGCAGCGACTGCATCGGGTTCGTCCGTCCAAGAATTTCCGGACCTTGCTTTGGATTGGACAGTGATTCAAGAATAGATTGGTGCGCTTCACAATAAGTTAGCGACGACGGACGCAACACCGCCTCGCAAATTTATGGATGATGTAGGAGCTACATGCAGTACATTGGGCAATCTCTTTTCCAGTAAGACATTCACGTGGGCAAATTCAATTTTGGACACGTCCATTCCTTCGGCGGCGGTTCGGAGTGTTGCTGAATCGGGGTTATCCGTTCAATCTCTGTTTGGTGCACTCGACAATGGACCGAAGCAAGCGTTGGATGCAGATAGTGCGAGTGCGGAAACAAGAACCCTCCGTTCCTTGTTTGAACAAGCCGTGAATGCTGGAATGGTGGTTCCGAACAAACCTGCAACTCAAGGTGAAGGTCTTGCTTCGGGATACGAACGCCTTCAGTTATCGGTCGATGATACGATCACGTTCTACGTCAAGTACAACATGACGAAGACGCGTCGTTAGGGCATTGACATGGACGAGACGGAGCTCTCGCTGAACGCTGGCGGATTCGTGAACGCAACACGGTCTGTCGAACTCACATTCGGTGGCAAGAAGTTCGACGTTGTCATTGGAACGGGTGATGATGCAGTGGAGGACTCGGACATAACATCATAGACATACAAGGTCATCTTGGTTGCGTCGGGGGTGGATGGTGACGGATAGGTTCCGGGATCAGTG
>Ga0247723_1000159_pt1 | contig 43013 bp, 68 predicted proteins | sample MSEWelMarce5H_FC_FD_189079 | JGI IMG/M metagenome (GOLD analysis project Ga0247723, IMG submission 189079) | Subsurface sediment microbial communities from gas well in West Virginia, United States - MSEEL Well Study Marcellus 5H_FC | ecosystem: Environmental > Terrestrial > Deep subsurface >... | reverse complement strand
TATGTAATGTATTAGGTAAAGATGAAGCTGCTCGTTTATCTCCACTTCGTAAATTTAAATTTACTGAATGGGATCAAAGCCAACCAATTGAAATAGCAGGTATAAATCATCTTGATTATCTACTACTATATAAAAAATATAATCCTAAAAATGAACCATCCTATAAATTAAACGATATAGGAACTAAATACGTTAATTTAGGTAAAGTAGATTATGAAGGTAATCTTGATAGATTATTTAGAGAAGATGTAAATAAGTTTATTGAGTATAATATTCGTGACGTAGAAATTATTATTGAACTAGAAAAGAAATTCAAATTTATTGAGTTAACAGTTGCTATCTGTCATCTATGTCATGTGCCTTATGAAATGATCTACTTATCAACTGTACTAAATGATGGAGCTATATTAACATACCTCAAACGTAACAATATAGTTTCACCTAATAAACCCACAACTACAAACCCAGTACTTAAAGAAATACAGGAAGAATATGCTGGTGGGTACCTTAAAGATCCAGTTCCAGGACTATATGAGTGGGTTATTGATTTGGACTTTACATCACTATATCCTTCAATTATCAGATCACTTAATATCGGTATTGAAACGTTTGTAGGTCGTATTGTAAATAGAGATAAGTATGATAATAATTGGTCATTAGAGGATCTAAAGCAAATGAATCCTAATGAAGTGATTACTATTGAAAAACTTACTGAAAGACAAACAACACAACAAGCACAAGTTAAAGTAGGAACATTAATTGCTCTAATCCAAGAAAATAATTGGCTAATCTCAGCGTCAGGTGCTATGTTTAGAACAGATCGCTCATCAGTAGTATGTGAGGTATTAACTGACTGGTTTAATAAACGCGTTGAATATAAAAACGCAATGAAGAAAGCATACAAATCAGGCGATGCTGTTAAAGGTGAATTCTATAATCGTAGACAACACGCATACAAAATTAAATTGAATGACGTTTATGGCTGCTATGCTATCAACGGTTGGCGTTATACTGACGGTCATAAAATGATATCTAAAGCTATTACATTAACTGGTCAACGTGTAACTCAAGAATCAATTAAATTTTGTAATGAATGGATGAATAAACAACTAGGCACCGAAGATAAAGACTATGTTGTTACTTCAGATACTGACTCACTATTTATTCAAGTTAAGGATCTAGTATTACAACGCTACCCTGAAACTAAAACTAAAGATGAATACATTAAAGCAACACTAGAGATCACTACTGAAATACAGAAAGCAGCAAACGATAATATTGATCGTGTAACTAGAGAATATTTTAATGTAGGTAAACGTGAACATTACTTTGAATTAAAACAAGAAGTAATCATTGAAAGGGGATACTTTGCAGGTAAACGTCGTTATGCAATGTACATTGTAAATAAAGAAGGTGTTACTGTTGATGAATTGGATATGAAGGGATTAGATTTGATGAAATCAAATATGACTCCAATGTATTCTAAATTTGGAGAACAACTAATCAAAGATATTATGTTTGGTAAACCTAAAGCAGAAATCGATCAACAAATAATTGATTTTAAAAAATATATTAAAGATATTCCTATTGATCAATTAGCTAAACCAACAGGAGTAAAGAATGTAGAATCATATATTGAACGTACTCCTAAAGCAGGTGAGATATTTAGTGCATTGAAATTAAAATGTCCTATTAACGCTAAAGCAGCTATCCATTATAATGATCTACTTAAATTCAAAAAAGTACAGAAGCAATATCCATTATTTACTGCTGGTGATAAAATGAAATATATTCAATTAAAAACCAACCCATACAATATTGATGTAATTGGTTTTACAGGTAATGATCCTGATTTCATTAATAAACTAATTGATGAATTTGCTGATAGAGAAGAGGGATTTGAATCATCACTGTTAAATAAGTTAAAAGGCATATACGAGGATCTAGGATGGGCGTTTCCATCACTAAACGATAAAGTAAATAAATTCTTTAAATTTATATAATGAAACTACTATACGGAATATTGTTTGGGATACTAGCTCAAATACTTACCTTCATTCAGCTACAAGGACAAATGAAAATTGAATGGTTTAAAAATCACCCAATAACAATGGCATTTGTTGGAGTACCAATATCCTACATATTTATGCTTTCAGTAAAAAACATAGTTGCTGCTTATGATGGTCAGATATGGCCTAGCAGATTAATTGGGTTTGGAATTGGGGTAGTAGTATTCACTATTATGTCACATTTCTTATTTAAAGAATCATTATCTCCTAAAACACTTACTTGTTTGGGCCTAGGAGTCTGCATAATTTTAATTCAAATACTTTGGAAATAATATGGAAAAACAACTACTAACATCAGTAATCGAAAAGTATTACTTAGGTGGAATACACGAGAAGGTAAAGTGGACAATCAAAGACAAGAAAATAACAATCCTATTTACATCTGCAACTAAAGATCTAGCAGGATCGATCGAAGCAGATGGATTTGATTTGGATGATTGCGTTATAGGAGTATACGATACAAATAAACTACTTAAATTAATTAACATCACTAATCAATTCGTTCAATTAGGTGTTGAAACTAAAAACGGAACATCAACTAAACTATCAATTGCTGATAACGAGTATGATCTAGTTTATCATCTTGCTGATTTGAGAATGATGTCTACCGAAACAATGGTATTAGATGAGTCACAAATTGACTTTAATTACTCATTCACTATTGATTCTGACTTTATAGAACGATACAATAAAGCTAAAAAAGCATTAGGTAGTGATGAGGTAAGAATACAAGCACTATTCAATGAAGAAGGTGATAAAGGTATTTACTTTACATTAGGAGGTAAAACATCACACGACGATAAAATTAGCTTCCAATCCACTGATTCTACATTTAGTGTTCCCTCTAGTGAATATCAATTCAATGCTAATTATCTACTAGAAATATTCACAGAAAATAAAGGCGCAGATGGAACAGGTAAGTTTGATGAGAATGGAATATTAAAGTTAGAGTTTATAGATGAGAGAAATATTAAAAGCCTATATTATCTCCCACCTAAAAACTAATCCGTATATATTTATTACCGAAGATACATGACAGGTCTTCACCTATTAATTAACCGCTCACCTTAGGGGAGCACAAATAAAAACAAAATGAGTAAAACTACAGACGTGTTCGTAGTAACGAACGGAACATCTACATTAACAAGTGGCCTTTCATTAGGCACAACCACAGGTAACAGCACATTCACTTTTGGTACAGGCTATACAGCATCTAATACCTTTGCTAATTATCCCACTTACAATGATTTTTGGAAATTTGATGAAGAATTTGATCTTCTTTGGAAATCATTCTTCTCAAATGAGGGCTACAGGCCGATCAAAGAAAAAGTAGCAGGCGTGCCTTGCGACATCCAAGAAACAGATAATGGCCTACGTATTGAACTTGCAGCAGTAGGCCTTGAAAAATCAGATATTGATATTATTGTTGACTCAGAAACGCTTCGTGTTGCTTACCGTAAAAATGATAAGGAAGAAGAAGCAGAAAAGAATGAGTACAGATATCTTCTCCGCACAATTAAAAAATCAAGTTTTGATCTTGCTTGGAAAATTTCAAGTAAATATAATCTCCAAGAGCTAGAAGCTAAATTGGATAAAGGATTATTGACTTTGGATATTCCATTTGCAAAGGAAAATAAACCAACAAAGGTTACGATTAAATAAGTTTTGAAAACCGAAGACCTGTCATTATCTTCAATTTAAACAAAGTTATAAAAATGAAAATTAAACCACTTTATAATCACGTTGTGATTAAACAATTAGATGAAACTGAAACAATGTATGGTAACATTGTAGTACCTGATATGGGTAAAGAAAAACCACTTATGGGTGAGATAGTAGCTGTAGGACCTGGAATATACTCAGTTACAGGAACATGGCTTGCGACTGGAGTTAAAGTAGGTGAAACAGCAGTATTTCCTGCATTTGGTGGAACTAAAATGACCGTTGAAGGTGAAGAATACATTGTAATGAAGGAACAAGATTTGTTGGCAATTCTAGAAAAATAATATATGAGTAAAATAATTAAGTTTGATCGTGAAGCGAAAGAAAAGCTTCAAGCAGGTATCGATAAAGTAAATAAAGCAGTATCAGTTACGATGGGTCCATTCGGACGTAATATATTGATTGAAAAAGAACACGGACAAGTAGTATCTACTAAAGACGGTGTTACAGTAGCTAAAACCATTACATTGGAAGATCCAATTGAAAACATGGCAGCAACTGTAATTAAGCAAGCCGCTCAAAAAACAGTTGATGCTGCTGGTGATGGCACAACTACCTCAACTGTATTGGCTCATGCTATTGCATCTCAAGCATTAGAGGCAACATCATACGCTTCAATAAATGCCACTCAAGTAAAACGTGGTATTGAAGAAGCAGTAAAGCAAGTAATAGCTGAATTGAAAATTCTATCTACAGACATTACAGATGAAAAACAAATTAAACAAATTGCTACTCTCTCAGCTAATGGTGATACTGAAATTGGTGAACTAGTAGCTACCGCTATTGATAAAGTAGGAAGAGACGGAGTAGTAACAGTAGAAGAATCCCGTTCAGGTGAAACATCACTTGAGGTAGTAGAAGGTCTTCAATTCGATAGAGGTTATAAGTCACCTTATATGGTTACAGATAACAATTCAATGCAAGCTATCCTTAATGATGCTTTGATTCTATTGTTTGATGGTAGAATTAGTACTGTAAAAGATCTACTTCCACTTCTAGAGCGTGTATCACAAGAAAATAAATCACTCCTTATCATTGCTGAAGATATTGATGGTGAAGCGCTTTCAACACTTATTGTAAATAAGATGAGAGGTATTTTGAAAGTGGCTGCTGTTAAGGCTCCTGACTTCGGTGAACGTAGAACACTTATTCTAGAAGACATCGCTACTGTAACTGGAGGTACTGTAATTTCACCTGCTAAAGGAATGAAATTGGAACGCTTTAATATGGATTGGTTCGGTAATGCTAGAACAGTTACTGTAGGTAAAGAAACAACTACAATTGTAGATGGTAAAGGTAATACAGAAGCTATCGACGTTCGTATTGAGGAACTAAAATCCCAAATCGATCAGTCTAATTCACCATATGAAGTAGAACGTCTACAAGATCGTCTTGCTAAGATGATTGGAGGTGTAGCTATTATTAATGTAGGTGGAGGTACTGAGATTGAAATGAAGGAAAGAAAAGATCGTATTGACGATGCTCTTCAAGCAACTAAAGCAGCACTTGAAGAAGGTATTCTACCTGGTGCTGGTATTGCTCTAATGCATGCTAGAACAGCTATTAGTCAAGCTAAAGTTGATGGAGTTGACTTTAATAAAGGTAAACAAATAATCTTAAAAGCGTGTAGCGCTCCATTCAAACAAATACTTAATAATGCTGGTGTAGACTATAATGAAGTATTAATGAATCTTAGAAATGCTTCAAATAATATGGTTCCAAACATTGCTGATGAAACATTAGTAGATGCCTTCGAATCAGGTATCATCGATCCAACTAAAGTAGTTAGATGTGCTCTAGAGAATGCAGCCGCAGCCGCCGTAACGTTGCTGATGACTGAATGTGTAATCCATGACAAACCTACTGATAAAAAGAAAACAGACGAAGTTGATATGTCAGGGTTTGGAATGTAATTTCAACCTATGAAAAAACTATACCTCGACGATATCCGTACCCCTAAAACTAAGGGGTGGGATATCGTTCGTAGTTACGATGAATTTGTAAAGTGGATTGAGGAAAATGGATTACCTGATAAGGTATCCTTCGACCATGATTTGGGAGAAGAAGGAACAAAAACAGGATATGATGCTGCAAAATGGCTAGTTCAATACTGCCACAGCAATTGCCTCCCCTTCTTCCCAGAATACAATGTTCACTCTGCTAATCCAGTTGGTAAGGCAAATATAGAGTCTTATCTTTCAAATGCAAAAAAACATTTAAATAAGTTATGAAACAACACACACTCTGGATTGAAAAATATAGATCACAAACATTAGAACAATACATCGGCAACGATGCGGTTAAAGCTCGCATCGCCGATTGTATTGCCTCTAATGATATTCCACATTTCCTATTTGCAGGTACAGCAGGTACTGGTAAAACAACATTAGCTAAATTAATTGTTAAGAATATTAAATGTGATTATCTCTACATTAATGCTAGTGATGAGAATGGAATTGATATGATTAGAGAGAAAGTAAAAGGATTTGCTTCTACATCTACATTTCAACCACTTAAAGTAGTAATATTAGATGAGTCTGATTTTCTAACTCAACCAGCACAAGCAGCACTCCGCAATCTAATCGAAGAATATTCAATCACAACTCGATTTATACTTACTTGTAATTATATTGAGCGTTTGATTGAACCACTTCAATCACGTTGTGAAACTCATCTACTAACACCTCCATCTAAAGGTAATGTTGCAAAACACGTTTGCACTAGTATTTTAGATGCTGAGGGGGTTCAATATGAAATGGCAGATGTAGCAACTATAATTAAGGAATATTATCCTGATGTTCGTTCTATTATTAAGGTATTACAACAGAATGTTAGAGACGGTAAATTATCTGTAGCCGCTTTAGATGCTAATTGGACTAAACAACTAATTCAAATATTGAATAAACGCGATAAAAATGCCTGGTATCAAGTTCGCCAACTTGTAGCTGATAGTCAAGTAGATGACTTTCAAACCGCTTATCGATATATGTTTGAGCATCTAAATGAATTTAGCTATGGACACGATGCTGAATTATCAGTTATATTAGATGATTTTATCTGGAGAAGTGGGGTTGTGCCAGATAAAGAAATTAACTTTGCAGCCGCAATAGCAAAAATATTAGAAACAACTAAAAAACAAGTATTATGATAACAAAACAAGAACTACTTGAAAATGTAGATAAATACTACAATGAAGCTAAAGAAGTTTATAATAAAGAAAAAGAAGATTTAATTAAATTATTATCTTCATCTGCTGCTAAAGCAGCTCATTTGTTTGAAATAAAAAGTAAAGAAGAGTGGTTAGAAGACGAATTAAAAAAGTACAATAACTAAAAAACAAGTAATATAATGGAACAGCAATTAAACATCAGTTTAGATAAGACTACAGGACTATCATGTGATGAATGTGGTAACGAAATATTTCAAGAAGGAGTAATGCTTAGAAAAGCATCTCGATTCCTAACAGGCACAGCACAGGATGCTATGATCCCAATCCAAGTATTTGCCTGTAGTAAATGCGGTCATGTAAATGAAGAATTCCTCCCATTACAATTAAGATCAAGTAAAGAAGAAAATAATGTTCTTTAAAAAATATAAAATGCAAATAGAACAACTTCAACGGGAAAATGAGCATTTAAGAGCTCAAATAGCAGGTCTTGCTTTTAATCTTAAAACAGCAGATGATAAAATTAAGCAATATGATATACAATTAGAAAATTTATATAAGAAAAATATGGATTTATCTAATGAAATAAAACACCTCAATATGCTTGCTATGACATCTAACTATAATAAAAACGATTCAAGAAATTACTAATGAATATATTTGATCATATTAAGAATATCACAACCAATAAAGGACCCTACTTAGGTGATGAAGGTTGGAATAACTGGATGATCAATCGTTATCTAAGTATGGATCCTGATTATTGTGAAGTAGTAAATATAGTACAAAAGAACACTTGGCAGATGAAAGGTGAGTATCTTTACAATCTGTATAAAGATATTATCCCTCAACAATACAAGTATCTTAAATATATTAAAGCTAAAAATAAAAAGGAACACAAAGCAGATCAAGTAGAAGCCGTTGCTACTTATTATGAAATAAGTAAAAGCGAAGCCAAAGAATATATTGATATGCTTCCTAAAGAAGAAATTGAAAACATAATATTACAAATTAATGGGTAAGTATATAGATAGCTCAAAAGCATATAGAGATTATTTAATTGAAATGGAAAAACAAATAGAAGATACACCTAAACTAGACTCAATTGTCACCTCAGTTATAGATCAATTTACAGCTCGTGCTAAGATGGGTAAGAAAAAATACGGTGTTGATTTAGACCGTACTGATCTGTCACTAATGGATTGGCTTGAGCACGCTAAGCAAGAACACATGGATGCTATTTTATATTTGGAAAAAATAAAACAAATAATCATTGGCCAAGAAAAAGCTTTCTGAGATCGAATCCAAAATAAAGAATTACCAGTTTCCTGAAATAAATCACGCTTTCCAAAGAAGCGTTTCTTATTCTCAGTATTCAATGTGGGTTACTTGCCCTCATAGATGGGCTTTAAAATATATTGAAAATAAAGAACCATACCAAGCCAGTATCCATACTGTATTTGGAACAGCATTTCATGAAACATTACAATCATACATCACAACAATGTATAATGAAAGTGGAGCTGCAGCTGATAAAATGGACCTTGAATCATTATTTCAAGAACGATTTAGAGAAATATATGCTAAAGAATATAAAGCAGCAGGTACTCACTTCACTGATGCAACTCAAATGAGTGAATTCTTTGATGACGGGATAGCAATATTAAGATGGCTTAAAACAAGGCGAAATAAAATATTTACTATTCGTAAAATGAAATTATTAGGTATAGAATTACCTCTACTCCTAAAATTATCAAACAACATATACTACAAAGCATTCATTGACTTTGCATTATACGATGAAGATTTAAATAAAGTTTACATATATGACATCAAAACGTCGACTCGTGGATGGAGTGACAACGAAAAAAGAGACGATCAAAAAACTGCTCAAGTCCTACTATACAAAGAATACTTTGCAAGACAGTTCGGATGGGACGTTGATCAAATCGAAGTCGAATTTTTCATCGTTAAGCGTAAAATCTATGAACAAGCTGAATACCCTATTCCCAGGCTTCAGTCCTTTAGACCCGCTAGTGGAAAAAACAAACGAAAACAAGCAATAGATAATTTTGAAGCATTTATAAAAGATTGCTTTGATGAAGTTGGTAAACCTCAAATAAAGTCGTATCTTAAAAATGTAGGTGAAAGTAGTTGTAAGTGGTGTCCCTATAAAGATAATCAAGAACTTTGCGATAAAATACAATAATATGGAAGATAAATGTTATCAAGCAACTAATGAGGATTTAAGAAAATCTGCTTTAGAACATTATGAAGAATTATCAAATAAGTGTTGTCATTGGTCAAGTGACATTCCAAGAGCAATCAATTTTTATTATGACTATAAAGAAATGAATTTATGGGAAAAGATAAAATTAGCATTTAAAAAATGATGTTTTTTGCATAAGCGTATATATTTATATGCAAATATATTATTATGGGAAACAAAATGCAATTAACAAGTGTAAAAGTTCCTGAAGATTTATTTGAGCAATTTAAAATTGCTTGTGTAAGATACAAATTTAGCGTACAAAAATTAACAGAACGCTCTATGTTCTTATACTTAACAAATGAAGACTTTAGAAAAACAATTCACAATCAATTAGACACAGAATTTACTGGAAGTATTTAAAAACAGTTTTATGAAAGAAGGTTATATTCCTAAGGAACAACGTAAGAAAATCTTACTACTTTGCGATGACATTAGAATGACAAGTGGTATTTCTACAATGGCGAGAGAAATCGTTATTGGTACCGCTCACCATTATAATTGGGTAAATGTAGGAGGAGCTATTAATCACCCTGATAAAGGTAAACGATTTGATTTATCTGAAGACACCAATCAAAATGCAGGTATAAAAGACTCCAATATTTTCCTCTACCCAATTGATGGATATGGCTCCCCAGAATTAATTCGCCAATTAATTCAATTAGAAAAACCAGATGCAATTATGTTCTTTACTGATCCAAGATATTGGGTTTGGTTATTTCAAATGGAACATGAAATAAGGAAAACAATGCCTATGATTTATCTTAATATATGGGATGATTTGCCTTATCCAATGTATAATAAGTCATTCTATGAATCATGTGACACATTATTTGCCATTAGTAAACAAACAGAAAACATTAATAGATGTGTTTTAGGAGCAGAAATATCGGCTGAGAAGATTATTAAATATGTCCCTCATGGAATAAATGAAAATATATTCTTTCCAATTGATTTATCTCATCCTGAATATCTTGCTTTACAAGAATTTAAAAAGCAATTATATAAGGATAAAGAATATGACTTTAATCTCCTCTATAATGCGAGAAATATCCGACGTAAGTCAGTACCTGATTTGATGTTAGCTTGGAAAATATTTATTGATACATTACCTGAAGATAAAGCTAGAAGATGTACTTTAACCCTTCACACCCAACCTATAGATGAGAATGGAACTGATCTATTTGCAGTACAGCAGATGTTGTTCGGCAATGATTCTAAATATAATATCATATATTCAAATGGACGTTATCCTTCAAATGTAATGAATCTACTTTACAATTCAGCTGATGGTGTTGCTTTAATTTCATCTAACGAAGGATGGGGATTGTCACTTACAGAAGCAATGATGTGTGGTAAACCAATTATAGCTACTGTAACAGGAGGGATGCAAGATCAGATGCGTTTTGAAGATGAAAATGGTGAGTGGATTAAATTTACAGAAGAATTTGGTTCAAATCATAGAGGTAAATACAAAAAGCATGGTAAATGGGCTTACCCAGTATTTCCAAGTAATATTAGTTTAATTGGCTCCGTTCCTACACCTTATATATTTGATGATAGAGCAGACCCACATGGTATCGCTGACCAAATTAAAGAATTATATGCTTTAAAAACAAATCAAGTTGATGAATTTGGTTCTCATACTAGAGGATTTGAAACATACGAGGAAGTAAGTAAAGCTGCCCATAAATGGGTAACATCAAATGAATCAATGATGTCTGCAAAAAACATGTGTAAGAATATAATTGATGGTATTGATGAAACATTTGATAAATGGGAACCAAGGTATGCTTTTGAATTAATTAAAGTAGAACCATTAGAACAACCAAAACATTTTATAAAACAAGTTATAGCACAATAATATGAAACCACTAGTTTTTATAAGCTGCCCAATCGATACATTTTCCGGTTATGGAGCCAGATCAAGGGATATTGCACTAGCAATTATCAAATCAGATAAATATGATGTAAAAATAATATCACAGCGTTGGGGTGCTACTCCATTTGGATTTCTTCAAAAAGACAATCCAGATCATAAATTAATACTTGATTGTATTTGGGGACAACCTCAACTTCCTAAGCAACCGGATTGTTGGATTCAAATCACTGTACCTAATGAATTTCAACCTGTGGGTAAATTTAACATTGGAATGACAGCAGGTATTGAAACTACAATATGCGCTCCTCAATGGATTGAAGGATTAAATAGAATGAATTTAAATTTAGTCTCTTCAGAACATACTAAGAAAGTATTTAAAAATAGTGTATTTAACGAAAAAAATCAACAAGACCAAGTACTTCGCTCTGTTAAATTAGAAAAACCAGTAGAAGTATTATTTGAAGGAGTAAATACAGATATATACAAAAAATTAAAATCAGTAGATACACTAAATGAATTAGATACTATTAAAGAAGATTTTAATTATCTATATGTAGGTCACTGGTTACAAGGAGAAATAGGACAAGATAGAAAAGATACAGGTATGTTAGTTAAAACATTCTTAGAAACATTTAAAAATAAAAAACAACGTCCTGGTCTTATCCTTAAAACATCTGCTGGAAATTACTCTGTAATGGATAGAGATAGTATGTTAGAGAAAATTAGGCAAATTGAAGCATCAGTTGGTGGTGACTTACCAAGTATCTATCTACTTCATGGTGAATTAAGTGATGATGAAGTAAATGAACTATATAATCATCCTAAAGTAAAAGCACACGTGTCATTTACTAAAGGAGAAGGATATGGCAGACCACTACTTGAAGCATCAATTTCTCAAAAACCAGTAATAGCAAGTAACTATAGTGGTCATTTAGATTTTCTTGACCCTGAAATGTCAATTTTATTACCTGGAGAAATAACTCAAATACATCCTTCAGCAGTAGTAAAAGATATGTTAATTCCTGAAAGTGGTTGGTTTACTGTTAATTATAATAAGGCATCTGAAACTCTTGAAGATGTTTATAAGAATTATAAGAAATATGTTGATGGAGCAAAGAAACAAGCGTATCGTTCACGTACCGAATTTAGTTTAGAAAAAATGTCTGATAAATTAATCTCTATTATGGATGAAAAAATTCCTAAACCGGTACAACTTAAATTACCTCAATTGAAAAAAATTGAATTACCTAAACTTAAAAAAGTAGACTAATGCAGGAATCACTTATAGTATGTCCTCGATGTGAAGGAAATGCATGTCACGAGATATCAAATGATAAACTTACTGTTTGGAGTTGTTTTGGATGTGGTTTCACATCTAATTCAACCCTTACAGAAGATAAATTAGAAGAAGTAGAGGTAGTAATTCCTCAACTATATAAAGATATTAAATTTAAAGACGATAAAGGTTATTACTGGTACCCTAATAGCGTAATGCTAGAAGATAAATCATTAGTATTTGCTGATGGCAAAACACCAGAAGAATGGAAGTGGGCTGGTGTGCAATCTAAAGATGGTAAAGCTGATATGACAACAGTAAAATACTTTGAAGAGAAAGAATTTATGGAAGCTCTAGATTATATAGGCTTCTTTGAAAAACAAAAATAATGTTATGCCTTCAATTAGTTATGCAATTACAGCATGTAATGAACATGTTGAGTTAGAACGTTTATTAGATCATTTAGAAGACTGGATTAGAGAAGAAGATGAAGTAGTAATTCAATTAGATACTACTGCTACTGAAGAAGTAAAAGCATTGTGTTTTGATTATATGCGTATTAATTGGAATGTCATTGAGTTTGGATTAAATAAAGACTTCGCATCATTTAAAAATAATCTAAAAAATTATTGTACTAAAGATTATATCTTTCAGATAGATGCAGATGAGAATCTTTCTCAAGATTTAATACTTAATCTTCCTGAAATATTAGAACTTAATCCTGAAATTGAACTATATGCTGTTCCTAGAATTAATACAGTAGAAGGATTAACTCAAGAACACATTCAAAAATGGGGATGGAATGTTAATGAAAACGGATGGGTTAATTATCCCGATTATCAAACACGTATACTTAAAAATATACCTGAAATAAAATGGATAAATAAAGTTCATGAGCGTTTAGTTGGTGCTAAAACAATAGTTCCTCTTCCTGAAGGGTATGATTTAATTCATTCTAAGACAATAGAAAGACAAGAAAAACAAAACAATTATTATAATACATTATGAGTGTAATACAATTTAATATACCTGATAATCCTCATCACCATAGACAATTCTGTACTGTATTAGATAATGTATTATTAAAAAATACCGGAGAAGATATAAGTGATGGAACTGCTAATAATTTAATTGAAGTAATACATAATACTAAAAAAGTAAAAGCAGGTATAGATAAAGATACTCAAAAAATAGGAGATAAAGAAATATATTACCCTAACGAATATGATTTTGATGATAAATTTGATTATGTTATAGATGAAGATGTTTTTTTATTTTTTGATGGAACTGGGATTAATTATATACATTTTTTCTTTGATCTATTTGGTAAATGTATATATTTTGATATTCTAAAAAAAGACAACCCAAAACTAAAACTAGGAATCCCAGAAGAATTTTATGAAGAAACAGGTAAAAATAGTTTTATCAAACAATGGTTAAATTTATATTATAATGATTTAGAAGTAATAGTATTTAAGAAAAATACTTCATATCAAATTAAAAAAATAATATTACCTAATTGTCTATTTTGGTTTCCTGAAGGGTATGGTCATGGCCCTATTATAAAAATGATAAGAAAGGTCTATGATAAAATAGATCCAATTGAAGTTATTAAGGAGGGATGTTATATATCTAGACAAGATACCATTAAACATGGTTGGTATCATGGACGTGAAATGCAGAATGAATTAGAATTAATTGATAAAATTAAATCTGAATTAGACTATGATATAATTGAATTGATGAATTATAATCTAAAAGAAAAAATACAAATATTTAAATCTTATAAAACTATAATTCAACAAAGCAGTGCCTCTAATGTAAATATACTTTTTGCTGCTCCTGAAAGTAATAGTGTAATTATATCTAATCCAAGAATGGGAGATTGGCTAAATGGCAAATGTTATGAATATTCCCTCTATTCAGGATCTAATCTTCTTCTTTTAGAAGGAGTAGGAGAATTAATTATAGATCCTAATAAATCTGAGCTAGCAGATAAAAATAACTATCCCTGGTATATTCCTAATTTGGATGGTTTAATAGAAGTTTTAAAACAAGTAAAAGATAATTCTGTTTGGAATTCATAATAAATTTTATTAAATTTAAAATATGAAAAAAATACTATTAATTGGAGGAAACGGCTACATTGGTAATCGCCTATATAAAGACCACTCAGCTAGATATGATATAACAATAGTTGATAATTGTTGGTTTGATAGACCTCTTAATCATACATTAGAATTAGATATTAGTGAATTATCATCTGATTTTTTATCTGAATTTGATGTAATTATTTTATTAGCGGCACATTCAAGTGTTAAGATGTGTGAAGGTCCTTTAATGAGTGCCTATGATAATAATATTAGAAATTTTGTTCAATTAGCATCTAAATTAAAATCACATCAAAAATTCATTTATGCTAGTTCATCTAGTGTTTATGGAAATGCTGGTGAATTGGTAGTTGATGAAAATTATAATGGGTTTATCCCTCATAACCATTATGATATTACAAAACATGTAATTGATTTATATGCACCCAAATTTGACACCCAGTATTATGGTTTAAGATTTGGTACTGTAAATGGTTATTCTCCTATTGTTAGAAAAGATGTAATGATTAATTCAATGGTATATAATGCTCTTACAGATGGAGAGATTAAATTATATATTAAAGATATCCTTAGACCAATTTTAGGTATTAGTGATTTAAGTAGAGCAATTAAAACTATTATTGATACAAAAGAAGACTATAGAGGTATTTATAATTTAGCTTCATTCAACAGTACATCCGGAGATATAGCATATGGTGTTAGTAAAATTACAGGAGTAGCTGTTACTGAATATGAAACCGACCCCAGCAATATTATAAATGCAAAACTACAAACTAAGAGCTATAATTTTTCTATTAACTGTAATAAATTTAAAAATACATTTAATTTTGAATTTAAAGAAACAATAGAAAGTATTACAGAAGAGTTGTTAAGTAATTTTAATGATATTATATTCACATCAAGAAATCAATTTAAAGATTATGAATAATGAATTTCAAATAGAATATATTGAAAATAAAGAGTGTTTCTGTTGCGGTAATATTAATTTAAAAACAATATTAGATTTAGGTAATCAACCATTAGCAAATGATTATCATAGCAATTTAACAATACAACATGAATATCCTTTAAGACTAAATTTATGTGATAAATGTTTTCATTTACAATTAAGTCATACAGTTAATCCTGATTTAATGTTTAAACATTACTTATATGTAAGTGGTACAACACAAACATTAAAAGACTATTTTGATTTCTTTGCCGCAAAAACATTAGAATATAACCCTGAAGCTAAAAACATACTAGACATAGCCTGTAATGATGGAACTCAACTTGACTCATACCAAAAACTAGGGCTAACAACCTACGGAATCGACCCAGCTATAAACTTAGTCCCTACAGCTATAGATAAAGGACATAATGTTGTTTGTGATTATTTTAATATCAATACTATTGACAAATTCGGTAATACTAAATTTGATATCATTACAGCACAAAATGTATTTGCTCATAACAAATATACTGTTGATTTTCTTTTATCATGTAAAGAATTAATGAATAATAAATCATTATTATTTATTCAAACATCACAAGCAAATATGGTATTGAATAATGAATTCGATACTATATACCACGAGCATTTATCTTTCTTTAATACTAAGTCAATGAAAACCTTAGTTGAAAGATGTGGTTTAGTATTGAGTGATGTATTTAAAACTGATATTCATGGTACTAGCTATGTGTTTGTAGTTACTAAAAAAGATTTAGGATTAGAAGGAACAGCAAAAATGTTAGCGTTTGAAGAAGAAAAAGGGTTATATAATGTATTAACATATCCTGAATATGCCTTAAAATGTTATAAAGCAACTTATGATTTAAAAAATAAATTGGAAAAACTTAAAGCTGAAAATTACCATTTAGTAGGATATGGTGCTGCTGCTAAAGGAAATACACTACTTAATTTTGGTAACATTAAATTAGATGTTATTATAGATGATAATCCTTTAAAACAAGATCTATACACCCCAGGAATGAACATTCCCATTAAAGGATCTGAATATATAAATGACTCATTCTATATGCATACAAATAAAGTAGCATTTATACCTTTAGCTTGGAATTTCTACACTGAAATCAAATCCAGAATTAAGGCAAAACGAAATAACCCAAACGATTTATTTATTAAATACTTCCCAACACTAGAAATAAATGAAGGTTAAAATATCATACCACATAATGCCATATGAAATAGATTATGCTCTATTATCATACGCCCAATTAAAAAAATCAAGATACTATATCCCAGACAATGTTGATATTGAAATTGATACAGTAATGAATTGTTCTAATTACTTAATTGATTGGGATAAAACAAGACTACCTAAGGAATTCTTCACTCAGAAATTTAATGATTTAGAGATATTACTTAAAGATTATAAGGTCAATTCTAAAATATACGATGGGGATGAATGCTATGGTTTATTAGACATGCAACGAGATTCCTATTGCGATGCTGATTACTACATTAATATTACACCAGACATGTATTTTAGTGAGCATTTATTAGCCTTAATGCTTGAGTCAACTAAAGTAATTAAAAATAAATATTATGTAGTTACTCCTGAAATTCATAAAATGTGGGATAATACATGGGATGAAATTACTAATCAAAGGTATATGGATGTTCCATATGCTGAATGGAATGATACTGATGTTTATGACATTAGATATCATATGAAAACAGATGATGCTGAAATTAGGTTAGAACCAACTCATCGAAGTAAATGGGCATGGTGGTTAGATTTGTATAATAAAGCATTTTATGAGGATTTTGCTCCTGTACAAGATGATTGGTATGGATATGGACCTTGGGATTGGTGGTCATTAATGTTGACTGAATATGCTAAGGAAAGAGGAGTAGATTTTCAAGAATACGTTTTAAGAGGTCAAACAATATTTGAATATCCAATAGGTTCATTAAAAGGAAAAGGATTTGTCTCATACTACAAAGATTTTATACATTTAAAAGGTAATGCTCCTCAACAAAGACAAAAATTTGAAGCTAATATGCAATTATACTTAGAAAGAGGAATTAAACACCTGTATAATAAAAAAATATTAAAATGAAACATTTAGTTTTAGGATCATCGGGACAAATAGGTAATTGTATTGTAGATTATTTTAAAAATCAAGGAGAAGAAGTAATTGAGTTTGATATTGAAAGAGATTTAAATGAAGATCTTAGAATATCAAATAATTCTCTTCTTGAAGAAAAAATAAAAGAATGTGATATAGTTCATTTTTTAGCCTTTGATGTTGGTGGAGCAAAATACCTTGAAAAATATCAAGACACATATCCTTTTATTAGCAACAATATAAAAATAATGGCTAATACATTTGAATTAATTCAAAAACATAATAAACCAGTATTATTTGCTTCCTCACAAATGTCTGAATTAGGTTATTCTACCTATGGCCAGTTAAAAAGTATAGGTGAAAAAATGACTAAGGATCTAAACGGTATAGTTGTAAGGTTTTGGAATGTATATGGATATGAAAAAGATGAAGAAAAATCCCATGTTATAACAGACTTTATTAAGATGGCTAAATATGAAGGTGTTATTAAAATGAGAACAGATGGACAAGAATCAAGGCAGCTTCTATATGGAGATGATTGTGCTGAGTGTCTTTTGGTTATTAGTAAGAAATATCGTACATTAAATAGAAATAAAAATTACCACATAACTAATTTTGACTGGATAAAAGTAATAGACGTAGCCAAAATAATCCAGAATATATCGGGTTGTGAAATTATACCTTCTACTAGACAGGATCAAACTCAAAAGAATGCTATGAATAATGCTGATAGCTATATTTTAAAACTTTGGCAACCAAAAACAACATTAGAAGAAGGAATTAACAAACTTTATAAACTATATTAAAATGGCTTTTAATTATCAGTATATTCCTAAAATGAATAACCAACAAGAAGTATTTGAAAATTTTCTAAATAAAACTATCAACCCAAGATGGCCTAACGGAATAGGAGATAGTGATCATCATTTAGTAACTATTTTTGGATTAACACTACAAATTAGAGCTAAAAAAATGTTAGAATTAGGTGTTAGATGGGGTGATACTTCTGAACCAATAGTAGTGGCTGCTTCAATGATTGGAGGTCATCTAACAGCAGTTGATATTGATCAAACAATGTGGTCTTGTCCTGAGGATTTGAAACCTCATTATACTTTTGTAAAAGCAGAAGCAATTAATTTTTTAAAACAAGAAGTTGAAAAAGGATCTCATTATGATTTAGTATATGTTGATGATTGGCATGCATATGAGCATGTAAAAGTAGAATTAGAATTAATTGATAAAATAACAGATAAAAAATCATTAATATTATTACATGATTTAATGGCTTATAATAATGATAGTGGGGAATATAGTTGGCATAAAGATTCACCTAATGGTGGAGAATGGTCTAAAGGAGGACCTACTCATGCTGTTCTTGAATTAGATAAAAATAAATGGGAATGGGTAACAATTCCTTTTAATAATGGATTAACAATACTTAGAAAACTCTATTAATAAATGCAAGGAATAGTAATACAAGGACCAACAAATTATTATGAACAAATAATATCTTGTTATAAAGATATTCCTAATGTAGTTTGGTCAACATGGGAAGATGAACCCAAAGAAAATATAGATTTTATAAAAAAACATATCCCTGTTATAACTAATAAAAAACCCCAAACCCCAGGCTATTTAAATATTAACTTTCAGTTAGTTTCTACTTTTAATGGACTTAATTATTTAAAAAGTAAAGGAGTAACAGAAATATTAAAAGTTAGAGGTGATACAACTATAACTAATTTAGAAATATTTCTAAATAAATTAAAAGGAAAAGAAATGGCTTTTTTGGCTATTTCTAAAGAAGGAATTAGAAAAGATATTTACTATGAATTAATTTATTCACATTATTCCCATGATTATCCTGTTGATTTAGTAATATACGGTAATTTAGAGAATATGCTAAATACTTTCGGAATAACTATAGAAGAAAACACCCCCATCCCCCCAGAGGCAATAATTTCTTATAATTTTTTGGTTGGCAAAAAGAGTGATTTTATATTAACATATAATCACTTTATAAAAAATAATGCTTATTTTTATATGAATGACTGTATTGAAAATAATATAGAAATAAACTGGTTAAAACATAAAAGTGATATTGTAAAAGGTCATAATTCTTTCAACTATGAGTTCTAAAATAAAATTAATATTATTTGATTTAGATGGTGTTATAACAGACACTAAAGAAATCCACTATGAATCTTTAAATAAAGCTATCTCTGAAGTAGATCCTATTTATATAATTACTGAAAAAGAACATATTAACAGGTATGACGGATTAAAAACCGGAACAAAACTTAAGATGCTAACTAATGAAAAGAATCTACCAGCTAATAAGCATCAACAAATATATAATAGAAAACAACAACTAACTTTAGAAGAATTTTCAAAAATAAAAATAGATGAAAAAATGATATCTATTTTTAAATCATTGAAAGATGAAGGCTATCTACTTGGTTGTTGTACTAATAGTATTAGAAGAACAACATTAGTAGCTTTAGCAAAGACAGGAGTTATTGAGTATTTAGATGTTATTGTTACAAATGATGATGTTAAAAATCCAAAACCCCACCCTGAAGTATATTGGAAAGCCATATCGATGATGAGTCACCTCCCAGAGGAAACATTAATCATTGAAGATTCTCCTCAAGGATTATTAGCTGCTCATCGTTCAAATGCTACTATACTTCGTGTAAAGAATTCTGTAGATGTAACTTTAGAAAAGATAAAAAATAAATTAAAAACAAATAATATGAGTAAAAGTAAATGGCATGATGAAAAATTAAATATTGTTGTTCCTATGGCTGGTGCTGGAAGTCGTTTTGAAAAGGTGGGATATACATTTCCTAAACCTCTTATTGATGTTGAGGGAAGACCAATGATTCAAGTAGTAGTTGAAGCAATGAATATTAAAGCTAATTTTATTTATATAGTTCAAAAATCACATAGAGAAAAATATAATTTAGATACATTACTTAATCTAATTACTCCTGATTGCAAAATAATTGAAGTAGATGGTATGACTGAAGGAGCAGCATGTACTGTTCTATTAGCTAAAGAATTCATTAATAATGAAAACCAACTAATACTAACCAATTCAGATCAATTTATTGAATGGGATTCAACAGATTTTATGTATCAAATGAATGAGAAAGGATATGATGGTGGTATAATGTGTTTTGAAGCAACACATCCAAAATGGTCATTTGCTAGAACAGATGAAAATGGAATTATAACAGAAGTAGCAGAAAAAAATCCTATTTCAAACCAGGCAACCGCTGGTGTTTATTATTGGAAACATGGGTCTGATTTTATTAAATATGCTGAGCAAATGATAGAAAAAAACATTAGGGTTAATAATGAATTCTATGTTTGCCCTATATACAATGAAGCTATCCAAGACAATAAAATAATATATAACTACCAGATCCCTTCTGATAATATGTGGGGTCTAGGAACACCAGAGGATTTAAATTATTATTTAGAAAATTATAAGAAATGATTTATATTTCACATAGAGGAAATATAAACGGGAAAATTACTGAAAGAGAAAATCACCCCGATTATATAGATGAGGCTATTACTTTAGGGTATAGTGTAGAAATTGATTTGTGGTTTATAGATGGTAGAACTTATTTAGGACACGATGGACCACAATATGAAGTTAATGATAAATGGTTAAGTGAACGAATTAATAAACTTTGGATACATTGTAAAAATATAGAATCATTGAATTGGATTCGCAATACCGTTTTACACTACTTCTGGCATGAAGAAGATACCTTAACACTTACATCAAAAAACCACATATGGACATATCCTGGAAAACAACCTATAATTGGAAGTATTGCAGTGATGCCTGAAATTTATAATGATAATATTTCTTTATGCTTAGGAATTTGTTCAGACTATATACAAAAATACAAAAATGAAAATATCAGCAATTATAATATCTAGAAATGATAATTATGGAGGTAATCTCCTAGAAAGAGCAACATATTGTATTAACTCAGCAATTGATACTTATGATGAAGTATTTTATATTGATTGGAATTCCCCAACCCATAGTTTATTATATGATATTAAAGATAACCTTAATTTTAAAGGTAATTTAAAACACATAGTAATATCTCCCGAGATTGCATCTCTATTAACAAATAATGATCCTCATGCTCAAGTATGTTGTGAAACTTTAGCTCGTAATCTAGGATTGAGGCGAGCAGAAGGAGATTGGATAATAAGTACAAATATTGACGTAATTCAACCTCGCAGAGATCATTTAGAAAAATTAATCAATTCAGTTGATCCAAACACATTCTATACTATTAGCAGAAGACCAGTAGAATTAGAAGATATTAAAAAATTCCATAGTGGAGAATGTAAATACGAAGATTGGAAATTATTAAGAGAATATTTAATAGAAAATTCAGAAGAACGCCATTATGAAGAAAAAGTAAATGACGGTGATGATTATAGTATTATTAATTGTTGTGGTGATTTTCAATTAGCAAATAGACATGTTTGGAATGAAATAAGAGGATTTGAAGAAGATCTTATATATGTCTTATATAGTGATACTAATGTACAGAAAAAAGCCGTAATGCATGGGTTTGGACTTAAAGCCCTTTACAATCCCGCTTTATTTCATATTAATCATGGTCGTGGTGGTGGTGGTTTTCTTGATGGTATTAATAAGGTAACTAATGACCATTATCGCGCTATAATATCTCAACAAAAAACCCAAAATAGTAATTCTTGGGGATTTGGAGATACAGAAATTGAATTTGAAGTATTTTAAAATTAGTCTTATATTTATGAGAAATCCAAATACATGGCTGGTAAACGCTCCGATAAACAACCTCGACTAAGCAGAACCATAACACTAGGAGAAATTAATTCAGAATCAGCTAATGATATAATTCAATCAATATATGAAATTAATGATGAGGATATTGGAAAAACGCAAGTAGAGCCAATTAAACTAATAATTAATTCATTTGGTGGAGAAGTATATAGTGGACTAGCATTAATAGATACAATTGATAACTCATCGACTCCAGTCTATACAATATGCCATGGTTCAGCCATGTCTATGGCTTTAATAGTATATTCTGCTGGACATAATCGATACGCTAGTAGAAATGCTACATTTATGTACCATGAAGCAGCATATCCAATTGAGGGTAAGGTAGCGCATCATAAACAGGAGTTAAAAGAAGTAGAACGTGTTGATAGTATATGTGATAATTATCTATTATCTAAAACATCATTCACTCAAAAACAATTTAATACTGTTAAAAAAATACAAGGAGAATGGTATTTTGATGTGAAAACAGCACAAGAACACGGGTTAGTAAACGAAATTTTATAATATTTATACATAAACGCATATAATGGCTGAAGTAAAACCAAAACTTAGAGTAGATGTAAATCATAACCCAACTAAAAAGGGTATTAAGGTACAATTCGTATTACCACAAGAAATTGAAGGTGATGCCAAAGCAGCCGCTACACAGAAACTACAATCTAAATTAAACCAAGGATTATCCCAATACAATTTAACTGTATCTCAAGATACAGATGTACCATATTCAAATGTAATTGGGTTCTTAATTCCAATTGCTGATTTTAAATTATTTATTAAAAATGCAATTAGCGGTGGTAGTAGCGTAGAAACTCCACCTCCACCTGCAGTATAGTTATGATTAAAAACAAAAGAATGAGGCGAAAGATACCTGTTTTCAGAGTAAGCTTGCCACCAGGAACTTCCTACAACATATTAATAGAAACTCCTGCCATTCAACAAATCGTTATAGAAGAGACTTTATTTGCTATTAAAGAAGGCATCAATAAGAAGAAGAAATCTATTATGCTATTTGAATTAGCCAATTCAGAATATTATATTGAGTTGAAGAAAGAGCAATGGAAGCCATCTCTTGAACATGCAATGGAATATTATGTTGAAAAGGAAGAATACAATAAGTGTATTGAATGTAGAGAATTGATAAATAAACTTTAGTTATGGAAGAACACACTCAGGGTATTAAAACATCAATTGAAAGTATAATTGGATCTGATACTGTTTTAAAACGTAAACGTAAAACTGAAGACGATATTAACCGTGAATCGTTTGAAAAAATAATTCAAACAATGGAAGCGGTACAAGTTAGATCAACTTTACTTCATAGTGAATTTAATTTAGATCTGCTTAGTTATGATGAGAAATTTTATGAAGTTATAGATAGATTATTTACTCTTCATTTCGGACAGGCAGCAGCTGAAATAATATTCTTCTACGTATATGAGAGAATGGATCCGGATGGTAATGCTAATCAACTACTAGATCAAGACGATAACCCAATACCATTGGAATCACCTTCAGATTTATGGTTATTGGTTAATCATTTAAGGGATAAAACTAGCAAAACAAAGAAAAAATAGTTATGCCTGCTCCAAAAACATATAGTCGAGAAGACATTCTGCGCGCAATGCGCTTTACTAAATCAAACCGTGCTGCCGCTCGTTATTTAGGATGCTCATATCAACATTATAAACCATATGCTAAATTATTTAGATTAGATGAATCCAACCCAACTTCACCTACTTTATTTGATGCTCATAAAAACCAAAGTGGAAAAGGAATCCCAAAATTCCTCCCTAACCGAAGAAAAGAACCAAACGTCAAACTCATATTTGAAACCGGAACCGGATGGGAATCATTCACCCCAGAAAAAATCAAATCAAGAGGAATAGCTGAAGGCTATTTAAAGGAACAATGTTATCATTGTGGTTTTGCTGAGCGACGAGTAACTGATTATAAGGTACCACTATTGCTTAATTTTAAAGATGGTAATCGTAATAATTATCTTGTTGATAATTTAGAACTATTATGCTATAATGACTATTTCCTACTAGTAGCAGACCCATTAACACCAGATCAGGTACGTCATATTGAAGATAATACACAAGTTAAAGCAGTATCTCATGAGTGGGATTTAGATGATGCTCATCTTGAAAATATGAAAGCATTAGGGCTTTTGGATTAGGCAAAGTAAGGTTATATATTCACACTATAAATAAAAAATATGCGTTACGAATTAGCACAACAATTTGCTGAGTATCAGCTACCAAAAGAAATTAAAGATGCCTTTAAACAAGGAATCCAAATGGTTGGTTCACTTAACTTTACTAAGATGATGATGTTTGCAAATGAAGTTCAATTAACTAATGATGATGTTGATTACTTCATGAACATGAAACCCCAACGTAGTGAAGATGAATCATATGAGGACATGAAAATTAGAGGTCGATTCTCTAAAACACTCCTCAAATATAGACCACACCTATACGATTATTCAATTTACAATAAATAAAAACATATGCAATATTTTCAAGTTAAAGTACAATTCACTGTTGAAGACAGTAAAGGTAAAGTAAAAAAACAAAATATAAATTATTTAGTTGATGCACAGTCAGTAACTGAAGCCGAAGCTAGAACAGTAAAATTCCTTACTGATAACGATGAACAAGCGTTTGAAGTAAAATCAGCAAGTGAATCTAAAATATTTGATGTTATTTCAACTGGAGCTTCGGAGACTGAATAATGATTAGAATTGACTCTTAGCTCAGTTGGTTAGAGCATCTGACTCATAATCAGAGGGTCCTCGGTTCAAGCCCGAGAGAGTCAACAAAAATTTGGTTCGGTCAAAATAAGATCTTATATTCACGTTATAAATAAAGATAAATGATTTGGTATATTTACATAGTAAGCATTGCATATTGTATTTGGAGAATGAGTGCAAGTTATAATAAGAAGTTTGGTAACGATCCTATCGGCCCAACACCCGGACTAGAAACACTATTCATTCTACCATTTGCTCCATTGCTTGCTGTTATTGATGCTAGTATGACCTGGATTAAGTGGTATAAGGAAGCTGAAGAGGCTAAGAGAAGGAATACTAACATATTTTAGTTAATTGTCAGGTGGTGAAAGGATATATCCACGGCATACACACCCACTCGTCTCGTGGGCGCTGAATTTGAGATAGGTAACGGGATATGGGTTGACCACAAAGCCGGCTATTTTGTCCACTACCGAATCACAGCATGGAGGTTCAACTCCTCCCCTGACAGCCTGAACACAGTGCTTCTTAAATTACTAGCCACTAGGCCAGTGGACCGAAAAGCAGCCGTGGCATACCGTAAGATCTGCTCGCTTAATAGCTCCTAATCGTTAGTAGGCACAGTTAGCAACTCTGGAGGCGTTACAAAAGTTGCAAATAAGGTTGATTGGAATGTATTAATCAGCAGGGAATTGATAAGCCCCATTGCCAGGTAATGATAAACACAGGTCAAATCTGCTGGAATATGCTGAATTATTCGTCGGTTAGAAATGCCAATCGTAAAAGCAGATGTCCACTCACCCATCTTCTGCTTTCCTGAAACTTGTTGACACGCACGACAACTTGGGATGGTGCACGCTGAACAAGCTCTGTGAACGAACACGAAGAATACCTCACTGGTGCGTAGGTAAGTATCAAGTTCTTCTGACTGTGGGGAATAGACCCACTCTTAGCCCGAATGGAGAAACAGGAAGACTCGCAGCACTTAAAATGCTGTTCGCAGAAAAAGCGAGTGTCGGTTCGAACCCGACTTCGGGCACATATTTAGGTTTATTGGTTTTTATATATCTACCAATATTTATTGGTATGAAACAATATAATACTAAAAAATCAAATAGTTGGGAAAAATCGGGTATTAAACCTAAAAACATTACCCAACAAGAGTTCATTGACATATGTAATATTAGTGAATCCATGGCACATGCTGCTTCTAAATTAGGATTACATTTTAATACATTCAAAAAATACGCCATAAATTATGGTTGTTATAATACAAACCAATCAGGCAAAGGAACAAAGAAAAATAAAGGTAATGTATTAAAAATTAATGAACTTGTTAGTAGAGCCGGAATAAGAAGGCGCATAATTACAGAAAATCTTATTCCTTATAAGTGTAGTGAGTGTGAAATATCAGAGTGGAAAGGCCAAAAACTTTCATTACATTTAGACCACATTGATGGTAATGGTTGGAATCACGAATTATCTAATTTAAGATTTCTTTGTCCTAATTGTCATTCTTTAACTGATACGTATACGGGGAAAAACAAATAAAATGAAAAAGAAAAAATCACTCAAGTTAACTGATATAGTTAAGGAAATAGCAAATAATAAGGATGAATTTCTTCAAATAAAAGAAACACTATCTAATCCTAAACTAACTAAAATAACTCAGGATATAGTTAAAGAATATTTTGAATTATTAAAGGAAGGAAGATCACCTAAAGAAAAAATATTTACTCCTGAACGTGTAAAACAACGTATTGAACCAGCAGTGAATAACTTACTAGCCTCAGGATTTATTGAAAATGATAGTACAACAAAACAAGTAGTATTAAATTGGTTAACAGAATACACTATTGGATTAATTAATGCTATTACTGGTTATACTTTAGATTATAATGAAATAAGACCTTAATATGGCATGTCATTATTTAACAATGAAAAACAGTGACGAATTCTACATGCGAATGAAGAATCGAGACGCTGATCTTATTTTAAAAATGGCAAAATGCGTTTTAAGTGCTTACAAACGAAATAAATCAAGTATTGATATATTTGATATTACGTTTAAAGTACTAAGCGACGGGTTAGTATTCACCATTGATAAACCACAATACAAAGAACTATTAGGTAATTGTATGAATGATTTGATTACAATGGAAGAATATGAGCTGTGTGCTGAAATAAAGAAAATACTAGATAAGAAAAAAATTAAAGAAGTTCTTTAATATACGGGGATAACATGGTATCGATTTGGATGTTGAGGTGATACTACATGCAGGCGTTTGGTAGAGTCGCCTTAGAAAACTGCAAACAATAACTGACGAAATGTCAACTATGACCTTCAACGACCTTATGGCGTTTGTAGGCGCCGACTACGCTTTAGCAGCCTAGTCCGCACTCGGGTGTGAGTAACCTAGGAACAGAAGACCACCGAGCGCTCACAATCGACTCGCTAAATAAGGACTGTGGATTAGTTTTCTTGATAGTCATAAAATCAAGTGGTGGAAACGACCATAACGGTCAGCCCTACTGATCAGACTTGTTCAGATCTAAGCATGTGAGACGTTAGTATTATTGTCTCTTTCAAAGACGTGGGTTCGAATCCCACTATCTCCACTAATCTATTTAAAGGCAATCAGAAATGATTGCCTTTTTATATTTATAGCTGGTAAAAGTATGAAACTATTTCTAACAACTATATTAATATTCCTGTCTAGTTTATTAAAGGCCCAACCAGTATCTGTATACGTTGGTAATGTGACTAACAAAGTTAAAATAGGTTCACTTACTGGTAATAAAAATCTTGCATTTGGTGTTAAGAATATAGTTGAAGAAGCAATACTTGATAAAGGATATGATTTAAATAATAATAGTAGTGCTTTTAAATTAGATCTTGAAATAATTTATTTCGATATTCAACAAACATCAACTGGTATAAGTGTATTTCATAAAACAGAAAACGAAACAATAATTCGAATAAAAGGTATTCTTTATACAGATGCTAAAAAACCTAAAGAATACATTGCAATAGGAAAGTCCTCCGAAATCTCAACATCAACAATGATTATCGATGAAGGTGGTGGTTTTAATCAAGCTTCGGCCCGTTCTGCATTAAAAAAAACCATTATTAATTTAATTGAAAATTTACTATGAAAAAAGTATTATTAGTCATAGCACTTTTAATCAGTTATGTAACAACATTTGCTCAAACACCTCAAATTGGACATTTTCAAACCTTAACTACTGTTAGAAGAGGTGATACATTAGATGTTACCTGGTTTTACCGTCCGGGTGCTGCCGATGTTCGCACATTTCAGGTTGACTGGCAGTATAAAAAGACATTATTAACCCATATTTCCACTACAGTTGACGCTTCAGTAAATGGAATGACTCCTGCTGTAAGTTATAAGACCTGGGATAATTACAAATACGGTAGTTATTCAAATGGTACTTATAATTACACATCTAATTCAGAGTGGACTATAGGCCGTAACTATTTAGTATTATCGAGTGGTTCAACTATTGGATCTAGTGGATATATTATTCACAATAAGTATAAGATTAACTCTGTATCACCAAACTATGTTTCAGATACAATTACTGTAAACTGGGCTCGTATGTTTGACGTTAACGGTACTACAATTGGTGATAATGTAGCTCAACTTACAAATCAAAAATTAGCAATTAAACTATTAGGTAACTTAACATTATCAGGTAAAGTATGGTTAGGTCCAAGTATGACTTTAAGACCAACAGTATGGTGTTATAAAGCAAGTAATAATGCCTTTATTGATTCCGTAACTGTAAACGCTGATGGTAGTTATGTTTTAGATAACGTTGATGAAAATACAAAGTACAAACTAGATGTTAGATTCCCAGCTCCACTTACCGCTATTAGAGATAATGCCGTAACAATAGCAGATGCTGTTAAGACATATGACGAATACACGGTTACAGATGTTAACCAAACATTTAGTAGAACTTATTTAAAAAATGGCTTAGCTTATCTAATTGCTGATATCAATAAGACAGGTACATTAGATGGTGGTGATGCTTATAGTATTTATGCTTCAGTATCTGGCCTGAAACCAATTGATACAGCTAAATTAATTAATGTATTTACCAAAAGTGTTTATGACTCATTAGCAATAGGTACTAATCAATGGAATGATTGGGTATCTTATATCAATGGAGTAACATATGTTTTTGATAGTGTAGGTACAGGTAACCTAACAGGAGTAGACATTAAATACTTTATATTAGGTGATGTTGATAGAACCCACTCTTCTCCAGTATATGATGCTGGTGGTGCTTTAGTAGCTGCTGCTAAGTATATTGGAACACTTGATGTTAATATTCCAAATGTAACTGCTCCAACAGGTCAAGCAATGTATGCTAATTTCAATATGAATACCAATGGTATTAAAAATGACGGCTTACAGTTTGAAATGAAATATGATCCTGCTAAGGTTAAATTTGAAGAAATTATTTCAAATATTCAAGGACCATGGTTACAATATCTAACACATGATGAAACAAATGGTATTATCCGTTTTGGAGGAATGAATAATCAAATTTTAGGATCATTAACAGGTAATGTTACTCCGTTTAAACTTAAATTCTCTCCAATCGGAAATAATGATATTCAAACAAACGTTTATGTTAGACGCTTAATGGATGCTAGTGATAGAAATGGAGATCATTTTAATATTAATTTAGCATCAGATTATATAGTATTATCTTCAAGAGCTAACCCGGGATATGTATTGCCTTCACCTGAAAAGGAAATTACAGCTATGATTCGTCCAAACCCAACTAGTGGTTTTTTTGAGTTAGTAGTAATGTTCCCTAGATCAAATATGAACTCATTAGCTAGAGTTTATGATACTCAAGGACGTTTAATTAAAGAAATAGGTAAAGTATCTAGTACTGAATACTATACAACTGTAGTTAAGCAAGTAGATTTAACAGCTGCTATAAATGGTAACTATTTATTAGTATTAGATAATGGAAACCAGAAACGTTTAACAAAACAATTTATTAAAATTTAACAATATGTCAGAAGAATTAGAAAACTCAAATGATGGTACTTTGTCTGGATTAAAAAAGACCATTATCGGTGTAGTAACAACCGCAGTTATGGGATTAGGAACTTGGGGAGTAACCCAAATAACAGGTGGCAATGACGAACCAGCTCCAGTTCAACAAGCAGCTCCAATAATTAATATCCAAAACACTCAAACACAGCAACAATCAGCAGGTAGTGGAAAAACTGTAATTATTAGAGAAAAAGAAACTATCAAAGAAACAGCACCAAAACCTAAAAAGAAAGAGGGTGATCAATTTAAAGAAAAAGAACCTCTGTGGTAATTTATAAAAATTAAAGTATATGCAACAACCAACAGGATTTAAAGAATTATTAAATGCAATGATGCGCCGTAGATGGTTTATCACTGCTATTGTATTAGGTGGTTTTATGATTATCATATTAGGTATATTTGCTGCTATAGTAGGTAAAACTGAAATAGGCGGTGAATGGAAAGAATTATTATTGTTATTGTTAGGTGCCTTCATAGGTAGTTATGGCAAAATAATCGATTACTGGTTCAGTGATACAGATAAAGATAAAATGTTAGTTCAAAAAATGGATGAGGAAGATGGTACTAGCATGTCTCATACAAATGACATGAAAGAATCAAACAAACCAATCACACCATTAATTCCAGATGCTTTCATTACGGCTGCTGCTCATGCACATCAAACTAATATGGTTGAACTTGATATGAAAAAAGATCAGCAAGAGCATAATCAAATGATGTCTAAAGATCAACAAGAACATGAGCAAGAAATGGAAAAGTTAGAATTTGAATTTCAATCTCATAGACAATGTGAGCATGAGTGGGGTGATAGTGATTATGATGGTGAATTAGAATGCCAAAAATGTGGTAAAATAAAAGATTAAAAACCAATAAAAATTAAAAGTATGAAACAATTCCTAAAACATCTATTTGATGACAGTAACACAATCAATGAAAAATCAGTTGTAGGATTTACTGCATTTGTAATGATGGTAGTAACATTATTAGCTGATATTGTAACTGGTGTAATGGGTAAAACAATGCCTATTCATGAGTTTGTATTTGATGGATTTATGGTTATTGTATTAGGTGCCTTTGGTATTGCCTCTGTGGATAAGTTTATAAATAAAAGAAAAGGTAATGATTAAATATAAAGCTCAAATAAAATCTTTATTAATTGTTATTGTTTGGTTTGCAATAATGTTTTTTATTGCTACTAAAAGTATTGGTCAAACAATAGGAACAACAAAAACAGAAGACTATAAAGCATCATTTGAGAAAAAATCAAACATTGATAGCTTACTTGAATATGATGGTCCTAAAATCCCTATTCAGATACTTAGCTTAGGCATCAGTGAAGAGGTTTATGCTATGTATCCTGAACTAAAGGATAAGCGTGTTGGGTTAGGTGTAACTAATATTGTAGTTGAATTCTTAGAAGAGACTAACCATTTTACTTTTACTGAAGATAAAACTGAGATTAAAAATAGAATGGTTAAGCAGTTTCAAGCATCACAATCTGGAATTACTCAAGATAAGTTAGATGGTAAAGGTAAAATACGTTTAGCTCATTACTTTGCTTATATTGAATGCTATGATTTCTCAGTTTCAGAAGATGAAACAGTAAACATGAAAGATGGAGTTAAAAACACAGTTGTAACTCGCTTAGGTTTACAAGTTAAATTCGTTAATGCTGAAACTGGAGAGTACTTTACTGGTTCTGGTTTAGGTGAAGCTAAGACAGTTAGAGAATTAACATTAATGAATGATGATAACTTTTCGGAGGTTAAATTTAATCAATCAACAATAGGTACTTCAACTAAAAAAGCACTTGAAATAGCAGCTGGTAAAATACTACTTCGTATGCATAAAAAAGGCATATTCAAAATGCAATAAGACACCAAGTATTTAAAATAAAACTTGATGATTGAGAAAATTAAAAACATATCTAAGTGTGTTACTTATCATTTGTCTCAGTTGGAAAGCTGAGGCACAGACACTTACTTACTCATTTACTGATCCTTGTACTAAAGCAATAACTTTATTCTCAATTCCTGCTACAGGTACAGTAATATATTTCCAAGGACAATCAAAATCATTTACATCAGCAGATATTCAAAACGGTACATTTGCCTCTTGGATAAATCAAGTTTATACTAACTACCGTAAAATAGCTCCTTGTGGACAACAGCAAGGACAAGTAACTCAAAACCAAATCACATCACAGATTATAAGCAACACAGTTCAAAGTGTTGTTAGTAGTATTATGAGTCAAGCTCAATCAGCAGCCTCTAGTACTATTACGGGTGTTGCTACATCATCATCAACTGCTAATGCTTCATTAGCTGGAGGGGACGATGCTGCTAGTAAAAATAATAAGAATAATGATTCAAAACAAAAGAAAAAAGGAAATAATAATACAAATACAAATAACCAAAATAATAAATCAAGCTCAAGTAACTCTAATAACACTAACGGAAATACTCAAAACAACAGTACGTCAAGCTCAAACAGCTCTAACAATACTGGTGAAAACACTCAAAACAATAATACATCAAGTTCAAATAGCTCTAATAACAATGGAGGGAACAGCAGTAGTGGGAGTACTAGCAATACTAGTACTGGACAAACTACTAATCAAACCAATACTAGAACTGAACAAAAAGGTAAGGAAGTAGTGTCTACAGTTACAATGAATATAGATCAACAAAATCAAAACAGTTCTAAAGACGATAATAGCAGTAGTGGAGGAGGTAAAAGTAAAAACGGTAAAAGCGGATCAACTAACCCTCTAATAGTATCATCTGATTTCACAACAGCTCAAAATCTAGATAAATCATTTACTCCAATCCTTAACTTAAGTATGTCCCAATCATCAATGACAGGAATGTCAAGTTGGGGTTTAACATCAATGATATGGTTTAATTTTAAGCAGTTTGCCCTATCAGGTAAGTATACAAAGATTAGTTTTAGTAAAGATGGTAAATTAAAATGGATACATAATATTAATTTAACTGGTGTTTATTCCTATGGTAATGTAATTGGATTTTTAGGTTATAGTGGAATATTAAATGCTGGAAAGTGGGGTGTAACTGGATTTAATGTAAGTGGAGCTATGACATTAGTAACTGGGGAAGAGAAAAATACATTCCTATCACCCTCAATAACAGCATTTTATACTAAACCATTTAAAGGTAATAAACGTTTAACTATATCTCCTGAGTTGTATCTTATATCAGCACCGTTGATATACTCAACCAAAGAAAAAGTAACAACAACAGATAGAACATTCAGTGCATTTATAGGCAGTGGATTTGACTACCAAATAACAAGACGTTTTAAGTTGAATATGAATTATAAGGCAAATTTGTCTACTAACCCAGAATTTCCTATATTATCGTTCTTCCTAATAGGTAGTAAGATTAATTTATGAGGCTATTACTAATCATATTATTATTCCCCTTTATGCTGTTTGGACAGTCAATTACTGCTCCACCTGGTAGAATTTATCAAGTAAGTGTTAGTGGACAAGATGCAAGTGGATTTGTGATTAGTGGTTTTACTACAGAAACATTATTAACATCAATCGGTTTTGTAAACCCACCAGCTGGGGTAACATTTAGTATCACTACAACTACAGGATTATCATTTACTACAGGTTATAATTCTTGGACTAATCAAACACGTTTAAGTTTTACAGGAACACAAGCTAATGTAAATAATGCTTTAGCATCTCTAAAAGTAAACACAAGTTCTACCCTAGGTAATGTCCAAATATCAGTATCAACTACAGTTAATCCAACAGGTTACTTTTATAATCCCATTAATGGACACTTTTATAGACCGATAGCTATAGGTGCTACTTATGATAATGCTAAGGCTTTATCTGCTGGTCAAACATTTAAAGGTCAAACTGGGTATCTAGTAACTATCACTTCAGCAAATGAAGAGTCATTTATCATAACAAATGTACCTCAAAGTAATATTTGGTTTGCTTTAACAGATAGAGCACAAGAAGGATTTTGGAGAGTAGATGCTGGACCTGAAAATGGCACTTTAATTAAAACAGCTAATGGACAATTAACAGGTAATATAGCAGGTCAATATAATAATTGGTGTAGTGGAGAACCAAACAACGCTGGTGGTGAACACTATGCTGTTACTAAGTGGGGTGGAGGTAGTTGTTGGAATGATTTACCTGGTACAGCTAGTTGGGCGAATCCTTATATAGTTGAATTTGGTACATGGGCGAACCCATCCGATGCTACATTCACAGGATTTTATACGGCTAATACTATTAATACAGTAGCAATTACAAATATATTAACAGGTACAGTTACAATCCCTGGAGGATTAAGTTCAAGACCATTACTTACACTCTATAGAGTAGTAAATGGAGTTGATCAACTTGTAGACTATAAAACAGTAGCTGTGAACGGTACTTATACCTTTACTTTACCGAATCAAAATTCAACCTACAAATTAGTACCATCATTAACAACACAAGGCATAACATCAGCTGATTTTGATTTAGTATGGGGTGAGATACAAAATGAAAGTACACCACCTATTACTGCTCAAGGTTTAGTAATGACTGGAACTAAGCAGTGGAAAGCAGCTGATATAAATGAAAATGGAATATTGGATCTAGGCGATACCTATCTAATAGCAGCTCATAACTCAGGGTACAGACCAATAACTAAAGTATTATGGTTTAATCCAACTAATTATGATAATATCACTAGATTAAATTTTAACACTATTAATGCAGTAACATCGTTTACTTTAAACGTAGTAACATCAGATATAACTCAAAATATTAAATACTGTATATTAGGGGATATTAATTTATCTCATTCAAGCCAGTAATTTTTTTGGTTCGGTCAAAATAATATTATATATTTACATCAACATAAAACAATTATATATTATGAAAAAAGTAATGTTCGTATTCGCAGTTGCAACTATGTTGGTTGCGTGTGGAGGAAATGCATCAGTTGAAACTACAAACACTGACAGTACAACTGTAGTTGATTCTTCAGTAGTAGCAACAGATTCAACTGTAGCCGCAATTCCAGCTGATTCAGTTTCAGCAAAGTAATTAAGAGGGGGCGATGAGCCCCCACTTTAATTTCAAAGTTATGTATAAGATAAAGCAATTCTTTAAACGTATCTACAATCTATATCGTTGGTTTCCTATCATATGGAAGGATCAGGATTGGGATGATCATTATATTTTTGAGATTCTTAAATTCAAACTTAAGAATCAAGCTAAATATATTAGCTACCATAATCGTCATATTAGTGCTAAACGCGATGCTGAAATAATGATGTTATGTGTCCGTTTAATTGAAAAAGTACAAGATGAATATTATGGTGGTGAATATCAAAACTATAATAAGACAGAACTAAGATTTATAGATAGTGAAACTCACCCAGGAATGTATGAAATAGAAATAGAAGAAATATCAGAATGTTTCGATGAATACTTTAAAAAATATTCTCGCATTTACAAACAAGTAAACGGTATAAATAGACATAATATAGCATTTAATATAGCTAGAATAAACGAAGAAAGAGCACACAAATTACTATTTAAAATATTAGAACAAAACATTAAAAGATGGTGGGATTAATTATTTTAACAGTAGCATTATTAGGTTCATTAATTTGGTTATGGGCTGGTGGGATCGACTATATGGCTAAACACCATCCCGATTATAAAGGTGAAGACTTCTTTAATGAAGAAGATAAGGATGAAGTATTATAGCAAGCTTTCCAATTGCAAATATATTTATGCCTGCTATGGTACGTACTACATCTGTAAATGGTAAGGAGTATTATGTAATCACTACTTCAATTGAAGCAGGTGGAATAAAGGCTCCTGTTCAAATGTATATAGATGTTAATAAGTTAAGTAATGTAGATAAACATACCATTTGTCGTCACGCCAATCTGCTATTAGACCACCCATTCAAAGTAAGTACACCACAACCAAAGGCTAAAAAGCCATGGTATCAATTTTGGTGAAGGCCAAATAATATATTATCTTTAAATTATGATAGTTAAAGAATTAATTGAATATCTACAAACAATAGATCCTGAATTAAGGGTATTTGTTAAAGGCTACGAAGCTGGATTTAATGACGTTAATACTATTAATCATGAAGAAATGGTATTGAATGTGAATGGTGTTTGGTGGTATGGTAAGCATGATTTATTACGTAACATAGAAAAGAAAGATAAAATACTCGACAAAGAATCAAATCACAACTCCGTTAAAGGAATAATAATAGGTTATGAAGAAGACTTTAGTACTAGGTGATACACACGGCCGCTCAAATTGGAAATTAGCAATACATCAAGAACAACCTGATAGAGTTATCTTTATAGGTGATTATTTTGATTCATTTGAATTTAGTGGTGTAGAGCAAATTGATAATTTCAAACAAATAATTCAATACAAAGAAAACAACCCACAAGTTGAAGTTGTATTATTGATTGGTAACCATGATCATCATTACTTCCCCGAAATCGGCTACACAGGTACTAGTGGATACCAAAGCCGAATCGCCCCATCAATCACTCAGGTTATAGATGAAAATAGACATCATTTACAAATGGCTTATGGTTTTGATAAGTATCTATTTACTCATGCAGGTGTAAGTCCTGTGTTTATGGATCAAGTGTTTGGTGAAAATGATTGGAGTGTAGAGAGTGTAGTAGTAGATCTAAATGAATTATTTAGATATAAACCTATGGCATTTGAATTTAATGGTTTTGATGCTTATGGAGATAATACAACACAAACACCAATTTGGATTAGACCTAGGTCATTAATGTCTGCTAATAAAAAGCATAAGAAGAGTCTAAGAAAAGACTACATCCAAATTGTAGGACATACAGGAATGAAACGAATAGATATTGATGGTAGTGATAAATTCACTGGTGGTAGATATTATTTTATAGACACTATGGAAACATCAGGGGATTATTTGGTTATTCAAGATAATAATATTAATGTTAACTCAGTAAAATAAATGTTATGGAATGAGTAATAGAAGAAATTTCTTAAAGACATTTACAATGGCAGCAGTAGCAGCTGCTCTGCCATTGCCAAATATACAACCTAAAAAACTAGTTATTAAATCAACGGGATATGAGGGTATAGGTGTTGGAGTATATGGAGTAGAGCGAATGAGAATAACATCTAACGGTAACATCTGTTTAGGAACAACAACTCCAAATACTAAATTAAAATTACATATCTAATGGAAAATAATCGTAGATCATTTTTTAAAGGACTAGCAACATTCGCTAGTGGAGTAGTAGCAGCTAAAGCGGCTTCTTATATTCCAAAGAAAGAAGAACCAAAAGAACAATTATTGGTATCTAGTGCTATTACTCTTAATCATGAAGGTAAAGAATATCACCCATTGGTAGTAGAAAAAACAACATATGATGGTATGGAATTTGTACCAACCAACATTAGTCATAGTTTCGCTATTCAAGGACATAAACCAAAAATTAGGGAAGCAAACGTATGAACAACATTGATCGTCAATATAAAGAACTATCATATCATATTCTGAATTTTGGAGTAGATAAAGCAGACCGTACAGGCACAGGTACTAAATCAATCTTTGGTTGGCAAATTAGACACAATATGAAGGACGGATTTCCATTGCTAACTACAAAAAAGATGGCATGGAAATCGATTGTAACAGAATTGTTATGGTTTTTAAGAGGAGATACTAACATCAAATTCTTAGTTGATAATGGTTGTCATATTTGGGATGGGGATGCTTATAAGAATTATCTAAATCATACACAACATGAAGCATCTTATATAAAAGAACAATTTATCAATTTAATTAAAACGGATAAAGATTGGGCAAATGTGTGGGGTGATTTAGGACCAATCTACGGCGCGCAATGGAGGAAATGGGGAGGATTACAGGATTTAACTGATGATGATAAACCAATTTATTTAGACCAAATCGCAAATCTAATTAACGAACTTAAAACAAATCCAGATTCAAGACGATTAATGGTTAGTGCTTGGAATGTAGGTGAGTTAGATCAAATGGTACTTCCACCATGTCATTATGGATTTCAAGTTTATACTAGAAAATTGAGTTTAACTGAACGACGTAATTTAGTTACTCCTGAAATGCACCAACAAATTTATACTGGAGGTGACTCAAGTACACTATCACATTCAGAAATAGATCAATGGGGTGTTCCTAAACGAGCAATCTCATTAATGTGGAATCAACGTTCAGTAGATACATTTCTTGGTTTGCCATTTAACATAGCATCCTATGGTTTATTATTAGAAATTATTGCTAAGGAAGTAAATATGGTACCTGAAGATTTGATTGGCAATTTAGGTGATGTACATTTATATAATAATCATATTGAACAAGCTGAAGAGCAACTTAGTAGAACACCTTATGAATTACCTAAACTAAAAATAGAAGATGAAGTAGTATGGAAAGAATATGACTGTCTACCTTCATATAAAGTAGGTGATTTTACTTTAGAAAATTACCAATCACACCCAGCAATCAAAGCACCACTATCAAATTAATTTATATGAGTAAATTAAAATATGTACTACAAGATCTTAAATGGTTGAAGGTATTAAACAGCCCATTTAAACCATTTAATGTTAGATTTTATGCTGGTAAAACACAAATTGGTACCCCATATTTTCTACCTAGAAAATGGATAAAAGCGACTCCAGAATTGGCTAAAAAGGCAGCATTAGAAACAATAAAGTTTGAAAAACAGTGGAATGAACGAAACCCTAATTATGCTAGAAAAATAAAATCTTACGAAGACATATATCAAGAGAAACTAACATATAGATTTCCAGTACCACTCAAAGTAGGATTTAGTTACTGTGGGTTAGGATGGAAAACAAAATGGACAGATACTGACTTTAGATATGAATGGGGTCCTGTACTATCATTTGTGTTCTTTGGTTATCAAGTAGCACTAATGGTAGGTCATAAACATAGCTCACATTATTGGGAAGCATGGTTGTATTATGAGTACGCTACTGATAAAACCAAATCAAAGCGTGAACGAATAGAACAATGTAGAAAGGAATTTAACCAAACATGGACAGTATCTTCTATGGGCAAAGAAGAAGTCGTAGATTACTATCAACGTATACTTAAAACTAAATATCTATGAGACACGCAGAACGAAAAGCAAATAAAGAAAGACAATTTTTAAAGGAATTGATTGATAAAATGTTTGAACTTGCTGGTCACGATCTTAAATTTGAAGATGTTGAGGGTAGAAAAGATAATTGGTTTCAACAATACACAATGACTGAAGCCCAAAATCAAGAGTGGAAAGAGTGGGGTGTGAAGCATATTAAGAAGAAAAAACGCTATTATTCAAAAATAGCTGAGCGTGAAATGGCTTTCCTTGATTTATATTGTGGATTAAAAATATCAGACTCTAAATTTTCAAATAATGAAGAAGAAAAAAGCACAACAAACGAAGCGTGAGTGGTTTATAGTAATGAATTCACAATTGGAATACTTTAGTGGAATGATGTATGGTGGTGAGTTAGTGTGGTGTAATGATTATAATGAGGCTAAACCATTAGATAATGAACGTAAATTCCAAACACTGAAAAGTCTTTGTTATGGTGAAGAATTAGTACTAGATTATATTAACTAAAAATAAAAATGGTAAACCTCAACCTTGCTTATCCCAACGTCTCAGATATCACATTTAAAACAGTTCAATTTCCTGATGGTCAACAAGATATAGTACTTCAAACCTGGCCTACACCCTCTCAACCTGTCACTGTTAGGTCAAGAATGAATTCATTTAAAGACATTGAGTTGATTATATGTGCTAATAAAGCGCTTCGTAATTTAGGTTACACTGAAATTCATTTGAGTGTTCCTTACTTTTTGGGAGCTAGAAGTGATAGGAAATTTACAATGGGTGGTAATAATTATCTTAAAGATGTTGTATGTCCTGTTATTAATCTTCAAAAGTTTGCTACAGTAACTACAATGGACCCTCACAGTGATGTAGTTGAGGCTTGTACTGATAATTTTAGAAAAATTAATAATGTTGAATTAGTAAAATGGGCTCTAACAGATATAGACAACACATTTACAGCTCACGATAAAGTAGTAATTGTATCTCCCGACTCAGGAGCTGTTAAAAAAGGATACCATGTAGCTAAACGAGTTGGTTATACAAGAGAAATTATAACAGCAGCTAAAGTTAGAAACGTAACCACAGGACAGATTTTATACACTAGTGTCCCTATGGAACATGAATACGCTCAGGACTCTAAATTCGTTATGATTGATGACATTTGTGATACAGGTAGAACGTTTACTGAAGTGGTTAAAGTAATAAAACAAAAATATCCTGATGCTAAACAATATCTAATTGTAACTCATGGAGTATTTAGTACAGGATTTGAGGAATTGGCCAAATATTTTGATTACATTTATACTACAAATTCAATAGCAGATGTTACTGGATTTGATTTTGTTAAACAAATGAATGTATATTAAATTATGAGAACAGAAGCCGAACGCCTTGCACATTATCGAGTAGCATTTTTAGAGAAAGTTAAGAAATGGAAATGGGATGCTGTTGAGGAATGTACTTATAAACAACGAGGTCGTAAAGCTAAAGTAACAACTCGCCCTGAATCAAAACCAAGAACTAAATCAGAACAAGGCGCTTTTGCTTATAATTGGATAAAATAATAAAGTATGAGTTACTTTTCAGTTAGTGTTGATGTAGATATTGATGACATTTTATGGTCAGCAAGTAATAAAGATAAACAAAAGTTAGCAGATAGGCTTTATGAAGATGGATTTAAAGCAGTTAAGGATCAAGATGCAGAATATGGAAACCCAGAAACACCATTTGACGAAGCGTGTTTGAAGTTGTTTGGTCAAGGATGGAGATTAACTTTAGAGCAAGAACAATATATTATTAACCTCTCAAAACGATTCTAATTATGAATAAATACGAAGCATTAGGAGACAATTATTTCGGATTTGATCTATTTGAAGAAATATTTAAAGTAATTAATGAACGTGGCTACTCACATGATGATAACATGTTTAAAGCAGGTGTAGCAAGCGCTGAAGCTGCTGTAAGGCGTTTAAGAGAAGAATATTATGAAGCCATATCTAAATCAGTAATGGATATGTAGTGATATTTATAGGTATGAAATACCTATTATCACTCCTTCTATTAATTAGTTTTACTGTTTCAGCTCAAGATACAGTTACTATTACTCACAAAGCGTACAAAACAACTTATAGCAAATCCAAACATTACCCTGTCAAGGTTGAATGGTGGATAAGTAGAGCATCTATTACGTGTGATGTTAAAGCAAAACGTGGAGATAAATTTATACCTGATCCTAAATTAGCTGCTGAAACTAATTTACAATCAGACTATACAGGTCAAGGATTTGATCGTGGGCATAACTTCCCAGCAGCAGACGCATCATGTGATCAAGTAATAAATGATGAGTCATTTTACTTCAGTAATATGACAGCTCAATACCCAGCACTCAATCGTGGTGATTGGAAAACATTAGAGGAAATGACACGCACCGAGGCTAAATTATATGACTCAGTTTATGTTTGGTGTGGTTCAGTAGGCGAAGTTAAGAAAATAGGTAAAGTATCAGTACCAAAGCAATGTTGGAAAGTATTATATACTAAACGTTTAAACACATATAGCGCATTTCTATTCGACAACAATACTACTAAAGCAGATGGAGTTAAAAATAATGAAGTACCTTTAGAATTAGTCGAACAAATTTCTGGATTTAAATTTAAAGTTAAGTAATGTTCGTACCAAACCATTTACACCTATTAGTTAAGGGTTATATTTCAAACCCACCAAAGTCAGAAGAAATACTAAACCAATGGTTTAGAGAATTAGTAAATAAAGTCGGAATGGTAGTTGTAGCAGGACCTACCTCAGTATACGTTCATGAAGAAGGTAATGAGGGAATAACAGGTACTGTAACGTTAGCTACATCACACGCCTCAATACATGTTTGGGACGCTGCTAATCCTCCAATGTTCCAATTTGATCTATATAGTTGTTCAGATTTTACACCTGAGCAAGTACTGAATCACATTGATGAGCATTTCAGTTTACAATCAGCAACATGGCAGTTTATAGATAGAAATAGTGATGAATTTAAGTTGATTGATAGTGGAAAGTGGAGGGCAGAATAGAAATTGTATATTCATCTCAAATAAATAAAATATGGCTATTCAAACAAAAGACGATGCACAGAGTAAAGCGGATAGGAGAGTAGATAGATCATTTTTTAAGACTGCAAAACAAAAACCACTAATGGAAATGAAATTCAGCGAAGTAATATCTTTGGCTGATCAGCTTGAGTGGCTTAGATTGAAGAGGATAGAGAAAGATAAACAATATAAATAAGTAAACATGACTAACGATACAATGTATTTCAATTGTATGGCTATTGAAGAGTTGGTTCGTAGTATGGTTATGAGAGGTATAGACGACAACCTTAAATTAGTAGCTGCTGTGGATAAGGAATTCCGTCCCCAAAACTCATGGGAAATGGAGGTATATAGTGAAGCCATTATATACGCTAAGCAGGGAGTATTAAATTAGAATTGGTCGGTCAAAATTATTGCTGTACATTCAATGTATTAAATAATTAAAAAATAAAGGTTATG
>Ga0247723_1000158_pt1 | contig 43026 bp, 57 predicted proteins | sample MSEWelMarce5H_FC_FD_189079 | JGI IMG/M metagenome (GOLD analysis project Ga0247723, IMG submission 189079) | Subsurface sediment microbial communities from gas well in West Virginia, United States - MSEEL Well Study Marcellus 5H_FC | ecosystem: Environmental > Terrestrial > Deep subsurface >... | reverse complement strand
GAAGAACAGAAGAAGTTATACGTATTTGGTTCAAAGAAGGTGTATAACGAAAACAAAGAATTAGTAACCCCAATTGGAAAAGAAAAAGATGCGTTTGATGAATGGGTTGATAAGATCAAAGCCAAGTTTATTGCAAACAAATCAAACTTTTTTGCTACAATGAAGGATGGAAAGATTCTATTTAACTTAGATGAAACATCTGACGAGTTGAAAGCAGCACAACGAACAAAGGGAATTGGTGGACGTGCGTGTACAAATTATAAGGAAAGTACTCTTACGGAATTTGCCCGGTGGTTGGGAATGCCGTTTGGTGATAATGTAAAAGGAAAGAAGGAACGTTGTATGTACTTAGCACTACTCATTCGCAAAGCTATTCTAGATAAGAAAGATGATCTTATCTGGTGGACTCCCGAAGAATGGGAAATATTGAATGAAGATAGAAAACAGTTGAAGAAGTAAGCTTCATGAAAAACAGATCAATTAATTTTTAACGAATGAAGAATAACATGGATCCTCTTTTCGAAAGACGTGTGCTAACTAAGACGATTCACATATATTCAAAATTTCTACAACGTAATATGCATTCAGCTCTACTTGCACAAGTAAAGATGAATTATGAAGGTCGTTGTCTGTCTGAAGGATTTATTCAGCCTAAGAGTGTTACTATTATTGATTATTCTCTTGGCAAAACCAACTATATTAAGGGTGGTATTGATTACCGAGTAACGTTTCAGGCAGATATCTGTATGCCTCATACAGGTCAGAGATTCAGAGCACCAGTAACTCTTCGTAGCAAGGTTGGTATTCATGCAGAAACACCTCCCATCAAGATTCTCATTCCTCGCGATTTGCATTTTGAAAATGAGGAGTTTGAGACAATCAAGGTCGATGATGAGATTGAGTTTGAAGTTGTTGGATGTCAGTTTAAGCAACAGGACGATACGATCGTAGTTGTAGGAAAGCTACTCAATCAAATTAAACCTGAAGTAGACATGCCACTAATAAAGCCAACTCCTCAAGTAACAGAAGACGAAGAGCGGCCAACTAAATCATTAATTGGTACTCAAAGTGCATCTGACCAGAAACAAGTAACATTCATTCCTACAACTCCAGCTACAAAGACTGGTACTCGTAGAAAATTGAGAAAACCTGATGATGTCAATAGTACAAATGAGCTTCTCTCGCTCTAACAAGGAATCATTGAAAGATGCAATTGATAAGCTCGAGGCAAACGAGCACTCTCAAATTTTTTCAATTATTAAAAAGTATACCTCTACATTCACTAAAACACAATCAGAAGTTCTTGTCTCTACGAATAACTTGACGGATGAATGTTTAGAAGAAATTAGCAAGTATATTCATTTTTGCGTAGATCAGAAAAAGCGTATGGAAGAAGACTCGAAAACTCGTAAAGGTTACGAGCGTATGGTACAATCAAATTAATACATTAAAAATGGACGATCTTTCATCTAAGTAAAATATAACCAAATGGAGGATATAATTTCTCCGCAAGTCATAGAGGGACTTGTGTCATATATTACAATCGCAAAGCAAGATCCGAAAGCAGAAGTAGAATGCAAACTGCTTTCAGACCGAATTAAGACTAAGGATGTTGCTGATCGGTTGCTCAAAGCAATTGACTCTATGTGTTCTGGTCAACCAACTGAAGAACACCGCCTAACGCTCTCATATGGAGATACACGTGTAAGCGTAATGACTCCTCAACTTATACATAAGGTTTGTGTAACAAATTCATTTCGTGAAGTACCCTTAACAGTTGAGAAGAAGACTCGCTATTCTGAAAAAGCTACTGATAACATTGATGTTCCGGAAGCAAACTTGAGATTTACAATTCGCTCAGAGACACCTCTTCGCAAAGATTGGGATGGAAGCCCATCAGATGTAAATGCATTTATTCGGGTTATTCATCGTAAGTCATTTATCACAACTGATAAGCTCTTTCGGTTTGATTTCTCAATGGTGAAGTTCCGTAATAAGAATTCTAACAAGATGGTTCGTGATATTCTGAAGCAGCCTCACTTTTATGAACTTGAACTTGAGTTTATCGGAAAGAAAAGCAAACTAGATAGTGATCGTATTGTAGCTGAACTTCTTAATAAAGTTCAAACCATTCTGCAAGCATACCATGAAAGTGAGTTCCTGCTATCCAATTCAGATATTGCTCGGTACACTCAGGAGTTTCGCATGACAAATAACACATTCTATGATTTGGTAACGCTTCTTCGCAGACATATCAATACAGAGAACCCTAACAATATATCTAAAGATTATACTGTCACGAACAAAGCAGATGGAGAACGATCTGGTCTTTATGTTGCACGTGACAAGAAGGTTCTAAAGATTAACAAGCAAGAACAGATTGTATGGACAGGTCTTGTTGCAACGAATGATAATCATCTTGGTGATTTCATTGATGGAGAGTACATTGCAGATAAACAACTCTTCTGTATCTTTGATGTGTACCGATTCCGCAATCGTGACACAAAGTCTCTTCCACTTATGAAGACTGATGAAGATACATCTAAAAATCCATTGTCATCACGACTTGGTTGCGCACATATGTTTGTACAGGATCTGCAGACTGAGTTTATGATGAAACCATCACTGCATCCAATCCGAATTGAGACCAAGTTGTTTCTTGCAGGTGATGGAGCAGCAATGGAAGAAGCGATTCAGACAATGTTGAACACAAAGTTTGAGTATGAGATTGATGGTTTGATCTTCACACCTAGATCAACTGGAGTTGCTCCTGCAAGTGAGCGACGTGGTAAGACATGGAAGACTGTCTACAAATGGAAGCCTGCTTCACAGAATAGTATTGACTTTCTATTGAAGATTGTTCCTGGTGAAGTTGTTGATTCTGTAAGTAAACAAATCGTAAAACAAGGTGAGCTATTTGTTTCTAGAGGCGCAGGTGATAATCTAATCTATCCTCGTGAGATGATGAATGGAGAGTATGTTCGCAAACAGCTTCCTGAAGATTTGGAGAAGATTGCAGAGACCAATACATATATTCCGTCGTTCTTTCAACCGGATAGTCCGCGTGATCCTGATGCATATAAGATCCTTCTTCCGCTCAACGGAAAAGGAGTTCCTGTGGATATTCATGGAAACAAGGTTGAAGATAATACAATCATTGAGTGTGCTTATGATACTGATACAAATCAATGGATTCTAATGCGTACTCGTTATGACAAGACGTATCTATATCGTGTTCAACAGAAACCAGTGTATGGAAATGATTTCAAGACTGCAAATTCAGTTTGGACATCTATGCATGTACCTATTACTGAACGAATGATCTCAACATTCATATCTGATCCTACAGATACATCGTTTGAAGATGATGCGTATTACCGAGATGAACTAAAACGCGAGAATCGTGTATTCAAAGATGTATATACATTTCACAATCGTATCAAAGATGATCTGTACAAGACCAATATTCACAAAGATGAAACTATAATGGAGCTTGCGTGTGGACGTGGTGGTGACATGCACAAGATTAAGAAGATGCATCCATCCAAAGTTGTAGGTGTTGATGTTTCACTAAGTAACATCACTTCATCATCACAAGGAGCAGCAGTTCGTTATCTGAAAGACAAACAAGATAACCCGCATGATTTTATGCCACCAATTCTCTACGTAGTTGGCGATATGACAGAGTTTCCTCTGCTTGAACAACCTGATAAGTACATGCCGATTCTAATGGGAACTGAAAAGGCATCAACTCCTTATCTTACGCAATTTGAAAATCTCAATCTATTTGATAAAATTTCGTGCCAGTTTGCTCTTCATTATGCATGTGAGAGTGAAATGACATTCCGAAGTTTCGCGAAGAATATTGAGAAGTATTGCAAGGATGGTTTCTTTGGAACTTGTTCAGATGGAAAAGCAGTATATTCGTTGCTACTTGGTAAAAAGACTCACTACTTTGGTGGAACAAAACAGATTGCTGGCGAGTATACGAAAGAGTATGAGGACAAAGAATCGTGGACAGAAGATTTCGGAATGCCTGTTAAAGTATTTCTGGAATCGTTTGATAAACCTGCAATTGAGTATCTAGTTCCTTTTGAGAAGGTTACTGAGATCATGAAAGAATATGGATTTGAATTAGTGGAATCTAAACTGTTTAGCGAACTCTATTCTGGACAGACAAAGATATCACTCACAAAAGATCAACAAACATTCTCATTCTTGAATCGTAGTTTTGTCTTCAAGCGCAATACAAAGGTAGAAGAGCCAGAACCTGAACCTGTAAATGAAATAGTAGAAGAAAAACCAAAAGAGGAAGAAAAACCAAAAGAAGAATCAGAAACAAAGGAGGTTGTAGTACCTAAGGAAAAGAAGACTCGTAAGCTACGTAAAGAAGTAGAACCTGAAGAGGAACCTGTTCTATTCTTTGGTGCCGATGAAAGCAAAGGTGAGAATCGTGCTTTGAGTAATATGGCAGAGTATCCAATTGAAGTTGATGGTGTTAAGTTTCCAACTGTTGAACACTATTTCCAAGCAATGAAAGCTAAGATGTTTGCAGATGAAGAAATATACGAGAAGATCTTGAAAGCAAAAACACCTAAGGCAGCTAAGGCTCTTGGAAAAAAGGTACAAAACTTAGTAACTGAAAAGTGGGATGCGGAAAAGGATATGATCATGGAGAAAGCATTGCGTGCCAAATTTGTTCAGCATCCAGAGTTGCGTAAACAGCTACTGGAAACGGGTGGCAAAATAATTGGAGAAGCAAATCCTCGTGATCATTATTGGGGTATTGGGTCAGGCGTTGAATCCGATAAGTCAAAACATCCATCAAAGTGGCGTGGACAAAACAGACTAGGCAAATGTTTGATGAAGTTGCGCGAGGTGTTTAAGACGGAAAGTTCTTAAGTGCGTACTTTGGTAATTTTGGCAGTTACTTCTCTGCGGACAGTAGTCGCCATTCTTATAGAATGAAGAACTGAAAATCCAGGAGATGCTTTTGATCTTGCAATTTCATTTTTAACCCCTTGAACTGCTGACCGATCAGCATCTGAAACAGCAAGTGTCTTTTTCATTGTAGTAAATTCACCTGCATTGTTAAATCGTCCATTTTTGGCTTTATCAATAGCCGCTGGTAAACGAGCAAATGTATAGGGCATTTATTTAGTCTCATCTTCTTTTTTCTCAAACTGCTTATAGTAGTCTGCATATGACATCGGAGGAGGAGATGCAGGTGTGGGTAAAGTGCTTACTACAGGCTTAACGTAACGATCAAATAGTTTCTGACCAATAATCTTGGAAGCCTCATCATCGGTCAGTTCCTTCTTCTCAACTTTCTGACGAAGTTTCAACATGTCAAAAAATGTTCCATCAAGCTTTCCTTCAATGTGCATCTCAAAGATTGAAGGAAACTCATCGTATAAAACCTTATTTTCCTCTACAATCTTATTGCGATATTCAGTAGGATTGGACGTTTTTAGAGACTTATGTTTGCGGAAACTGCTATCCATGTCACGTACAAGAGCCTGAATCTCAATAGAACTTCGACCAGACATTTATCTTATTTCTCATTCATACATTAAGATGGCTAGTTTGCCGAATGGACAAATTTATCCTGGCGCACCAGCACTACATCCTGGGTTTACTCAGAATGTAGAAGGTGGTCTATTAAAGGCTGCAACAACTTCTACACTACAACAACAAGCTACAAATGCTGCCGCGGTTAGAGGATTAGGTGCTGGACAAAAAGGTGCACGTCGTCGCACAAAGCGTCGTAAGCTTCGAGGTGGAGCAAACGTTGCACCATTAGCTATCCCCACTGCAAATAGTATTAAGGGTGTTCATCCTGAAAATAATCAGATTAAAGGTGTTGACGCTCTCAATCGTATCAAAGTAGGCGCAATGTATGATGATCTAGGGAGTTCTCCGCCGTATTTGGTGGGTGGGTTCAGAATGCGAGGTCCTGAAGATGAGGAATTAACCGGTGGACGAAAACGTAGACGTAAGACAAAGAAACATGGACGCAGTCATAAACGGACTCATAGGAGGAGCCACCGCAAGTCTGCTCATCGTCGTGGGAGGAGCAGTCGCCGTGTTTAGTGGACTTTGGGAAAAAATGAGTTCAAACTATATTCTATTTTTATGGATTACTTTGCTTAGTGCGCTGACAGTAGGGCAACTTTATTTGTCATATACTGTTTCGTCTGCATTGATGGCAGTACCAACTCAAACAGAGAAAGGAGTTGTCGTATAAACGTATTACAATCATCAGATGTTGTAATACCTGTTAGAATAATCTTTCCAGTTCGGAAAATCTTTGCAGTCCACTTTTGGGGACCAATGTGTATCTTGACACCAGGATATACATCGGGATCGTAATGGCATGTAATATTTTCATAATGAGCATTTCGAATTGCAACATAAAGTGCTTCACGCGCAACTGTCTCATTTGAGCTTAGCTTGGTGGTATAGTTCATCAACACAACACGACGCTTTTCAATAACATACATTTCAGGGATATCTTTCATTGCATCTTTACAGTTTGACCAAAGAATTGTGAGTAGTCGTGCAATACAATCTTGATCGTATCTATCATCAAGAACACCTGTCATATGAAACACTCCATTCTGAAAGATTTTTACTGTAATTTCTTTAGCAGGAAGTTGACCAAAACCATTGTTCATCATAACTAGAGTAATTGAGTTATGACCAAATCCGGTATTCTTTTGAACTACAGGTGTCTTCTTTGCCCGATGCTTAATCTTATCACGTTTGCTTTCACCTCTTTTTTCCATTCCTCGTTTTTCAATCTTAATAATTGTTTCATTTAGCGGAAGACTTTCGAGCAACTTTGTTGTGTCCATCTTTAGGTTTGTGTTGTACAGAACTACCATCGTTGACAGTGTTGGGTTCTCCATTTTCTATTGCCTTTTGTGTGTAGAGTATTGCAATATCTGTTTTCCATGAATATGGAAGACTTTCAGGAAAAAATGTGATAACTGCAACTGGAAATTTACGAAATAGTTTTCTCATTCGGGTTTGATCACAAAGTTCAAGCATCCAACCAGGTTCCAAATATCCAATAAATATAGCACAATTTTTATGATGATTTACAATTGATTCACTTTCATTTGCTAGTTCTTTGAGTGGATTTTTTGAAAGATCTATTATTTTTAATGATTCATGAGCTTTGAAAAATTCTTCACGAAACTCAGAAATTTTTTTCAAGTTTGTTAGGACCCACAACATTATATACAATTCATAAAGGACTTGTAAATTACATTGTTCCAGGATAGTGCATGGGTTCGTTAATCTTTAAGTGAGCAGCAGTTCCAGCAGGAATCTGATAAGGCGTTTTGGGATAACGAATATGACCAATCATATCATTACCATGATGACGTTCTACATAAGGAATACGTTTGGGATTAAAGTCACCAACTTTACGAGCATCAGAAGGTGATGAGACTACAACGATTGGCTGCGCTGACTTCGCAGGACGAGGAGCCCATCGTGTATTGTGAGGCACATTTGCAGGTGGTGTATGATTTGCACCAACACAGAATGCACATGTAACACCTGTACCTGCGGAATTACCACCACATGATGTACAGTCAGTAGTAATTTGGTACTTAGTTTTATTTTGAGGTAGATTGTAGTTCTTTACCTGACTGATTGTATTATCGACAAAAACAGGAGGGCTAGGGTAGGTACTCGCATTTGTAGTGTGTGCCTGTCCCTTCACTTCATGACATGAAATTATATCCTTTGTGAATGAACTTGCATTCTTAGGGGCAACTGGATTAGGAATAACAACGCAACCACTTAAACTTCCAGCATCATTTGAATTTAGTACATATCGTAAAGCGTTCGGTACAATAGCCTCATTTGCAACAGCCTGACTTCCACGAAATGCAGTATGCGCACTTGCATCTGGAACACGACCACCAGCTACCTTCTTATAAGACGCTATAGCGTGGATAAACTGACCTGCAGTTCCACCACTATTGGGATCACCTGTATTTGTTATGGACCCATACTTCTGACCATCTGAAGCAAAATCTGCACTCGCTGCAAGGCGTACACGAGATGTAAATGATGAAGCATCGAGTTTCATTCGGGTGTCAACTACTACAGGCGCAGCAGCAGCTTTTCTTCTTAAATATTCCGTGTAGGACATTTGTGTTCTGGTTGGATTTTATTACAGAAGATCTACATGAGATAGGAAATGACGACGGCAACACATACGTTTTACTCCAAGATCATCTAGAGCCTTACCTTCTGCGGTCTTGACAGTTGTAGCAGTCAAATACTCCATTTCTGTCTTTCCTTCTTCCTTACGATATTCCTTAACTTTTTTAAGATATGCCATATACTTACCGGCAATAGGGTTACGGCAACTGAAGCAAAGAATTGGTATAATCATCTTACTCTTTCTCTATTCTTTGTTTCCAGATTCGTTTTCTATGAGAAAAGGATAAGAATGACTCCTGATTCCGGAATCGCCATTGGTTTAGTTGGAATTTTATTCCTATTTGTAACATTTCCTCACTTAGCCGAACCCTTTCTTGAGTTCTATTTATCAATCGGTCGCGAGGTGTCAACACTATTATTACTGTCCGCGATCGCAGGGGCGTACTTTAACCACTACGTGTATACGGCAATTGCGGCCACATTACTAGTTGCTTACGTGCTTCCAATGATGTGGACGATATATCCTCGCTCTGACAGACGTCGCCTTCACCGTGAGATAATGGCAGATGAAGCCAGATTTGATCCTACAAAGAGCATTGATCTACAATTCGCAAATGGAACTGCAGTTCACGATAGCCCGAATATGTTAGAAAAAGGTAAAGACAACTCGCCGTTACTCATCTTTCCTCCGTCAAAGCAAGTTCAGGAACAATTAAACGGTTAGGTTACCACATAACAGAAAGTTCAGTCGTAGACCAATATTCAGATACTCCACTGGGAATACGACGATGAATAATGAATGGTAGTTTCTTTTCTACAATTTCCTTTTTAGCTACTTCTTCAAGAAATCGGGGGTCAGACGTAATCACACCATCAATTGAAACAAGAGGTGGTGCGCCTTCTGCAAGCTGCTGAATACGAGTTCCAAGTAACGCGGTATACTCGTATTTAGTGTAATAAGGGTACATGATGCGAGGATTCTTTAGTGAATCAACAATCTGAGTACGAGATACGGCCTGAACTTCAGGATGTAGTAGTCGAGATTTAATACGAAGTTCCTCCATTATTGTAATCAATCTTTTTTGTTTAATTATTTTATTCGTTTTCTATCTATCAGCAAGAAGAAACAATACATATCCTCCAACTGCAGCTACTGCTACATAGAAAGCAACTGTACCTGGAGAGCTAACATCGGATAAACTACCGGTGCTTGACGTTACGACTGAAATAATAGCCAGCGCAACTATTCCGAAAAGTAGAATTTTTATCTTTAAATCCCACGACATTTATTATTTAACAAGTTTTTTTAGTTTGTTCTCATCACTTTAAAAATGAATTCAAAGACAGTGAACTTATATATAGTAAAATGATTGAACTACTTCACACAATGGGTGACGATCTGATGGTTGTAAATGCAGCTCGTGTCTCTTTTGCAAAAGAATCAACTGAATTTAAAGAACAAGATGCTAAACTAATTACGTATCTTGCAAAGCATAATCATATTAGTCCTTTCTTTCATCCACAAATTCAGTTTCGTATCAAAATGCCACTCTTTGTAGCACGTGAATGGTATCGTCATCAAATTGGCTTTGCTCGCAATGAAGTGAGTCGTCGGTATGTAGACATTGCTCCGGAATGCTGGATTCCTGAAGAAAATGAAATTCGCGAACGTGATCCAAAACTAAAGCAGGGAAGCAAAGAAACCGCAAGCCCTTATTCTGAACAACTTCATGTACAGATGTCACAGGCTACTGAATATTCGGTTAAAATTTACAACAATCTTATTGAAAACAACGTAGCTCCTGAAATTGCGCGTGCTATTCTCCCTCAGTCAATGTATACTGAATTTATTGAGACAGGTAGTCTTGCAGCATATGCTCGTCTTTACAAGCTGAGAACATCTCCTGATGCTCAGCGTGAAATTCAGAAATATGCAAGAATGATTGGCGAAGAATTGAGTAAAAAGTTTCCTGTTTCTTGGGCAGCTCTTACAGCTTCCGTTTCTGTGTAACAAGCTTTCCTTTCTTACCACAAGTAAACTTTTTTAATGTGCGACCCTTCTTATGTAACATAGATTTCACACAGATTGCAATCGCACCCTGTTCTGAAATACCACGAGCCTTTACAGCTTTAATACATCTACAAAACTTACTTTTTTGAGTCGCCATTGTTAAGTGGCTCGTGAATTTTGTTTCCACATCGTTTTGCAGTTGACACACTTATACATCCAAACAAGCTCTTCAGAGTTCAACTCAATCGGAACTACATCCTTTTCAGGACCATGTTTGTCTTTTGTAGGACAGTCCTTGTTGGGACATTCTACATTCTTAAGATGATCGAGGGTACGATCATACTCAATATAAGGATTCACAGCAAATGAAGCTGTCTTATCTTGCTGTAGGACGTGCTCATACACGAGCGGATTTGTACGAGTAATTGCCTGCTTAAATTCACATTTATGACACTTTTCAAATGCAACTTGTTTACCATCCACAATTTCTTCATCAATTACGTATAGAAAGTTACGACATGAAGGACAGAACCTCATTTTTATTTTCTACAAACAGATCATTTATTGATTCGTTTTTCTTCATTCGTTTAAAACGAATTACTTGGCGAAAAATAATCCAACATCAACATACGATGGCATCAAAAGGCGGTCTACGTGAGTTTCTTGAGAATCATAAAGCTGATGGTGTATGGACCCATACATCACTAGCTGGAGGTAAGTACTTTATTGGAGAGGACGCTATTAACCAGTTTTATGAGCTATATGCAGAAGCAATTCTTGATCAAGATAAACAGTATTTAACTGAACGATCAACAGACATTGGTCCTCTGCGAATTGACTTTGACTTCATTTATCCACCAGAGATTAAGACTCATCTACATACTCAAGATCAAGTAATCAAGTTTACTTCAGAGTATTTGAAGATGATGGGTGAATATTTGGAACTTCCAGAAAACGTTGATGTATACGTTATGGAAAAGCGTAAACCTACATTTGATTCTAAAAATAACCGAATGAAGTCAGGTATTCATATGGTTGTACCATCTGTTTGCAGTCATAAGTTTGTTGAACAACGTGTACGTCGTGCACTTGTGAAACGTATGGACGAGTTCTTTCCTGGACTTCCACTCAACGAGCCTTGGGAGAAAGTATACGACGAAGCAGTTGTGAATCGTTCTGGTCCATGGACTATGTATGGATCACGAAAGAATGATCCAAATGCACTTCCCTATCTAACTGCATACATACTAGATTGTTCAACAGATGAAATTAAGGTTAAACAGGATATCCCTCAAATTTCATTAGATCTTCTTAAAACGTTGTCTCTTCGTCGTGATGACAAAGACGAAACACCTATGACAGAAGAAGGTAAGAAGTTATACGACGGAATCAAAGAACAACCCCAAGTACGAATTTCAGGAGGACGTGCAGTAACTCCTGGACGTGGACGTCCTGCAGTACGTGGAGAGAAAGCCGGATCCCGTGGATCTTCTCCCAATGGTCGTATCTTTGCTCCACTTGATACGGATACGAAGGAGACAATTAAGAGTCATGTTATGAATTTGAGCACATCCCGATGCGAAGGGTATGAACTCTGGGTACAAGTTGCAATCTGTCTTCATAATATTCACCCTGATTTGCTAGATGTGTTTCTAGATTTCAGCTCACAGGACGAGAAAAAGTATAATGAAGCAGATTGTATTCAAAAGTGGAATGCTCTAACATTTCGCAATGATGGCGAACGTCTAGGTGAAGGAACACTTCGGTATTGGTCACGTGAAGATAACCGTGATGGATACGATGAAATTGAATCACGTAATGTAGAACGTCTTGTTCTAGCAGCATGTTCTCAAACAGAGCATGATGTAGCGCGTGTTATCCACGCGAAGTTTCGTGATAACTATAAGTGCTCTGATTTTAGAAATAATGTTTGGTATCGTTGGTCTGGTCACATCTGGAAAGAAAACGATTCAGGTGTAAATCTGCTTCTGCGTCTGTCTCGTGAAATTGCTACTATATTCTTTGATCGCATGACCAAGACTAGTACAGAAATGAATAATCGTGGACTAACTTCATGTACAGGTGGTGGAAAAGAGGATTGTGGTGTTTGTGAATATTGTAAACTTGAGATTCAACGAACTGGACTAAATAAGGTATACTTGAACTTGAAGAAGACTGGATTCAAAGCAAATGTAATGAAGGAATGTCGTGAACTGTTCTTTGATGAAGACTTCACGAAGAAGGTAGATGCAAATAAAGACCTAATTGCATTCAATAATGGCGTATTTGATTTGATAAAGATGGAACTTCGCGATGGTAAGCCAGAAGATTACATTTCATTCTCAACTGAAATTGATTATGATACAGATAAACACTATTATGAGTATGATGCTTGGGCAGCAATTGATAAGTTTATTAAACAAGTTCTACCTGATATTGAAGTTCGCGAGTATTTCATGAAGCATCTTGCTACATGTTTGTTTGGTGGTAACCCTGCTCAGAAGTTTCATATTCTAACTGGATCTGGTTCAAATGGTAAATCAATGATTATGAACTTGCTTTCAAAAGCTATGGGTGACTATGCATGTACTGTTCCAATCTCTCTGTTTACTCAGAAACGTAAGGGATCCGGTGCAGCTGCACCGGAAGTCATCCGGCTTAAAGGTCGTCGTTTCGTAACCATGCAGGAACCTGATGAGGCGATTGCACTCAATACTGGATTGATGAAGGAGATTACATCTGGAGAGAAGATGTATGCCCGTGATCTGTTCAAATCAGGTTGTGAGTTTGAGGTTCTTGCAAAGTTTCACCTTGCATGTAACGATAAGCCAAAGATCAATACAACGGATGGTGGTACCTGGAGACGTCTGATGGTTATCAACTTTATCTCAAAGTTTGTTGTAAAACCAGTTGCACCAAATGAGTTCCCACTTGACGAGTCTATTCAGAACTTGGTTAACTCAAAAGAATGGGCAACTGCATTCCTAAACTACATGGTTCATATTCTGAAAGAAGAGAAGGGACTTCGCAAGCTTGCTGCACCAGCAAAGGTTATGGAGTACACGTCTGATTACCGTAATGAAAATGATGGAATTGCACGATTCATTGCAGAGAAGATTTCTCCTCTGGAGGAAGGTGAAGAGCCTGTTGCAGTTGATAAGACAACACTCAAGCGTGTATTTAAGCAGTGGAAGGATGAGAGTGAACAGAAATCTCTTGCTCCTGCTGATTTGGAGAAACGCATTATTGGACTTTATGGAGCATATCCTAAAAAGGGTTGGGCAAACTTCAAGCTAGAAGTTTAGGTCTAATCCGATTATATAAAATTACATGGAGAACAGAGTGTTTAGGTTCTATGAATTACATAACAATAAATGGTTTCACATCATGAACGTAACACTTGAAATGATAAAGACCAAAGATAAACATCAAAGATATATGTTAGCAAAGTATGGTCATTATTTTTTTACAAGTTTAATACTTTCCACCACGTCTTCGCTGTCTGCGTGTCTTGCTAGGTGACTTATACTGTTTTTTAGTCTTGTGACGACGACCGCCGCTAGATGTAACTCCTGGAGCTTCTGAAGCAACTACCGGTACTGGTTCAACCAACGGTTTGCTAACTGGCATTGCACCAGTCACTGTATCTTTGACGCTAGTAGCAGCGCTTGAAATTGAACCAGTTAGACGCTGCCACATTGTTGGTTCTGTTGAAGGCGTTGATGTAGATGCTCCCATTCTTATTTATTGAACATACTTTTTACTTCCGTGTGATGTGAGGAGCATAGGCACGAATGTACGGTAGAGCAACGGCTACAACAAACATAGCACCAAATAGGTGAAGTGTGGCAGCTACTGCATCACCAATAAAGAGTGTGAATGGTCCTACTTGAACAGAGAACTTTGACGCAGACTTCTGTGCATCAGGGAATAAAGGAGCAAAAAGAGGAGTGAACAAGTCACGAGTAATCGCGCCAACAAAATCCTTTAAAACTCCACCAAGATATACCGCAATTGCAAATGTCAGAATCGTAGAATCTGTGCTCATTTTATCCAGTACTCTACATTCTTTTTCACGGTAAGAAGTATTGAATGGATACTCGTTTTTGGGGTCCATCGGGTTGGCAATTATTCCACTTGATCGCATTCAGATCTCAGAATCCAGATGATGTTCTGATGATGATGAAAGATATTCTGCCTTGTAAATTTTGTCGTGCAAGTACGACAGATTTCGTACATGATCATCCACTTCGAGGAGATCCAGGAAAGTGGTTATACGAAATTCACAACATGGTAAATCATAAATTACGTTCCCAATGCAAAGATGATCCAAACGTAATTAATCCAGGTCCTGATCCTTCTTTTGAAGATGTAAAATCTTATTATATGAATTTGAAGCCTACAGAAATACCTGGACGCGATTTTTTGTTTTCAATTGCAATTAATTATCCAGATAAGCCTGAAGAAGAAGATATGGCAAAACAACGTATGTTTATGGAAAAGTTAAGTCTTGCATATCCATTTTATTCTTTTGCAGACTATGTTGAAAAACACCCAGTTGAACTTCAAAGCAAAAAGACGTATACCAAATGGATGTATAAGTTGCTTAAATTTTTAGCTCCTAAATTTCACACAACGCTTCCTTCATATAAAGGATATGTGATGCGAGTAATGTATTATAAAAGTGGATGTGCAAAAAAGACATATAAAGGAAAAACGTGTCGTAAGACAGCATCAGGCCATTACACGAAAGCTCGCGATAATCGTAAAACACAAAAAGTTTCACATTCATCATTACTTAGTCTTTAGACCTTTGCGCTTTTCAGATTGAATCTTTTCATTAATTCGTGTATGCTTTGAGCTAAATGGTCCTCCTTTCTTTTCCTTAGCAGTCTTCTTAGACTCGCGGCGTGTTTGCGGAGGGTTATCCATTGTATACTTTATGGTTATATCGTACTGTGTTTAAAAAATCCATTTTCTAGTATTATTGTGTAATAATGGAAATAACATCGTATTTAACAGAGTGTATTGAAAATGGTATTCCTGTTTCATTTTCAAAATATGGCGATGGAGAATATGCATGTGCATCTGGAGATCGACGATATGCATGTGCATCCGGAGATAATAATTCAAACTGTGATCATGACACAATGACTAATAAATTGCAAACCAAACTTAAAGAATCTTTTATATACATGGTTGAAAATGTTAATAACGCATATTTTGGATTATGGCATGATAACAATGTAAATAACTTTTGGAAGCAATTTGTGAATAAAGAAATTAAATGGGTGAAATACCATGCTATGATAATAGATAATGATTTGAACATTAAATCTGATTCATTTTATGCCAAAATGAAACTATATAAGACAATTAAGAATTCAACAATGAAGAAAATAATGGTTTGTAATGAATTAATGATTAAAGCAAAGCCATTACTAAATATAGATTTTATGATTCATGTTCCACTTTGTAATTGGTTTGATACAGAACTTGAAACAATTATTGCTAAAATTAAAACTATTGTTACAGATGAACCATTTATTGTAATTACCTCATGTGGAATGGGAGCAAAAGTTTTAATTTGTGAACTTGTGAAACTATTTCCTCATGGAATTTTTCTAGACGTAGGATCTGCACTTGATCTGTTATGTACAAAGAAAGATTCACGTGGACGAGAATATTCATATAACACAATTCTTAAAGAATTTAAAAATTACGATATGATTCCTGAAAGTTGGGATAATTCATCGTATGACGACATCTATAAGGTTGCTTCTAGGTCATTGGGACTTCATATACTATCTGAACAATTTTCACTTGATTTTTTGATTAATCATGTTAAAAACAGTATATTAAACGCATTTTCAAATAGATCTAACTTGTCATCTGATATTCTAAATATGGAAGGAATGAGTGGTAACAAAACAAGACATTTATATAATAATATTTGTAACTTAAGAGATTCTACTTATTTAGAAGTTGGTACATGGAAAGGATCGTCATTCATATCATCAATGTATAAAAATTACAGTACATATGGTTACTGTGTAGATAATTGGTCTGAATTTGGTGGCCCTAAATATGAGTTTTATAATAACATAAAAAGATTTTTAACAAACAAAGATATTAAAATTATTGATAAAGATTGTTGGGCTATTACATCAGATGATCTACATAAGAAAATTAATATATTTATGTATGATGGAGCTCACAATTATGAATCACAGAAAAAAGCAATAACGTATTACCATCAATTTTTTTCAAGATTTGTAATCATTATGGTAGATGATTGGACATGCGATTGGGTCGACGTAAAACGAGGAACGATAGATGGAATAAAAGAGATGAATATGATAATTCATTATTCATATGAAATACCATTGATAAATACAACATCACATCATCAAGGTGGTGATACATTTTGGAATGGTTGCGGTATATTTGTTTGCGAAGTAGTGTAAAAAATTAAAATTGTTTATAGATTTATAAATTTGTTTTAGTAAGGAAATTTACGTAGGCATGACATGATAACCATAGTCTTCACAAAGCACATATTATTCCATAGTACATACTTCCATTTGGGAACATCATTGGCTGTATCAATCAATGAATTTGTAAAGAATACAAACTGATTTACAAAAGCAATAACTAGAAACATACTGATGTCTGGATGAGTAATTGCAAGTGATAGCTCAAGAAGAGACCATATCGTCATATACGTATAATCTAGCTTCCAATACCATTTCTTTGGCTTATTTTTATTATTCCAAACAAATGCTATGAATGCTGATACAAATGCAGTTACTATAATATTAATATTCTTCACATGAAGAATTGACTTTAGATACCAAATTAGTACAAAGTGCGGTAGAGAGCGAACTGTGATGTCAAACATTTTAACGTGTGATGGTTTTAGATCAAAAAATTTAAAATTCGTTTTTACTTTAATGATTGTAGATATTGACTACAAAATTTCAAATTCTCACGCCAATCTTGATTAGATTCTATATATTCCCAATATGTTGCTAGAATATCAGGCCAATACCCATATTGATATACTATATCTGGTCCTGGTTTTAGGAAATCAATCATAATTGAACGAACATTATGATTCGCACACTCTTTTTCCAAGAAGTTTCCTTCACTTGGAAATTTGGGACTAAATATAAGATCATATGGAAACTGTGCTTCCGATTTCATGCATTTGTCAAGTACTGCCTCAATATCAAGACTACATTCATCTGCATATCTTGAATTATCCAAGCATATCTTTACGAATACTAATAGACACTCTGTTGGATTAAGTTTATCTTCATCGATAGCTTTGTTAACAAATGTTTTTACATATTCAATACCATCTTCTGGGTTTTCAGACTCGGTTAGACCACTATGATCTGGATATTCTTCTTGATAGAATTCACTTGACATCATACCGCCAAATGCTTGACAAAATCTTGTCCACTGTTCCATTTTTACCATTTCAAATTAAACGAATGCTATATCCGTTTTTATAAAAAACGAAAATCGTATACTTCTATCAGAGCTATAGTAAAATGATAGTGGGTATAGTCCACTTCTATTCTAAAATCAAATATGGTTACAATAAACGCAATACTCCAATCTATTTGTTTACACCATATGATCGTACATTACCAACTTATAAAGTATCATCAAGTGAGTCAGATAAGTCATATAATCAGATCGCAGTTGTAGATGCACAAATTCAACATGCACCTTATATAGTTAAATTACTTGGTCAGGTAGGTGACACAAAAGCAGAAGGAATAGCAATGTATTTTCATTACTCCCCACATGCAAACTATACTGCAAAAACACTAACTAAATTGATGAACTCTGTAACCCCAATTGAAGCAACTAAGCGAGTTGATATTAGTCACCTTCCAACTATTAACGTAGATCCTGAAGGCACTAAAGATATTGATGATATTATCTCATTTGATCTACCAAACGTATATATTACTATTGCAGATGTAGCATCTTATATACAACCCGACAGTGAGATTGATTTGCATGCTCGTAAAATTGGCCAGTCACTATACTATCCTGGTCTAGCACCGCATACTATGTTTCCACCTCAATTTGAAGAACTTGCGACTTTAAAAGTTGGTTCTTTTCGCAATGGTGTAACGTTGAAATATAACATGAAAACAAAAAAATCAAACTTTATGTTAACAACTGTAATTAATAAACAACAGCATTCATACGAAAGTGTTTATAATAGCGCACCTGCGTGGATATTAAAAGAATTAAGTAAAGATTTTGGTTTTGATTCAGACGATTCTCATAAATGGATTGAATCATGTATGCTCTATTACAACTGTGAAGCAGCAAAACTTATTGAACAACATGGTACTGGTGTATTTCGTAAACAAAATTTATCAGAAGAACAGATAGCTGTACATCCTGATTTAGCTATTTTAGGATCAGCTGCAGAATATACAACTAACCCGGAAATTCATAACGGAATTGGAAAACTATATTGTCACGCAACATCACCTTTGAGACGATACGTTGACATTATAAATCAACGTATTCTTCACGATATACTTGAAAATAGAACATCTAGATCTGTACTGCCTGTAGATGATTTGAATATATTGCAAAAACAAGCTAAGCGATTTAATCGTGATGCATTCTTCATGACTCTGGTTGCAATGAAACCAAAAGGAACTATTGATGGAGTTATTACTGAATTTACAGATGAATACATTCGGTTTTATGTACCAAAATGGAAACGTATTCTTAAAAAGAAAAATAGCGAAAATGTTAAAGTAGGTTATGCTATTAAAGTTGATTATTTGGCACAGCCTGATAAACTCTTTTGGAAAGACCGAATTCTATTTAGAATCTCAGATATAGACTATCCGGAACAATAATTCCACGAATCAACATTCGCTGAACATTCTCTAAATTTTTAATTCCTTCCAAATCTTCGCAAATAGTCATTACTTTAGTTAGCTCTTCTACCATATTTGAAATGCTCATAACCATTCTATAGAATGTTCCTTCATAAATACCATACTCAGCACACAGTGCAGCCGCATCTTCTCCGTTTGTATATCGTTCCATAATAGTTTGATAACCTGTTTGCAAACTCCAGTAGTCATCTGTTCCTGATTTCTCAATACATTCTTTCTGGTATGATGCGATGTGATCTGGAAGTGCTGGTCCTTCTAGCTCAGTTTTTTCCTTTAGAAACATTGAGAGAAATGCAACAATTTCAGAACATTCCATATTCTCAAATGTACCTGAAAGATATTCGTTAATAAGTAGAATTGGATTTGCCTCGTTTACTTCTACAGCCAGTTGTCCTGCTTTTGTCAATTTTCCATCTTCAATAAATCCCATATGTTCCAAGAACTGTACATTTACCTGACGAATTTGGTCATAAAGGTCAAACTCTGCAAGTTGTAACTCACTTATTTTCAAATCAGTAGTCAATACATTATATTCAAATTGTTGCTTCTCAACACGGTTCCAAAGTGGCCCAACGTGACTATTATTCCATCTGTCATACTCTTGTTGTGCCTTTTTACGTTCAGCATTACACGTCTGTTTGATGCGGTCTTGTAGCTTCTTTTTGATTGTAATTTCCTCAAGTACTTTGTCAGTGAATCCGAATGCTTCAATTTTTTTCTTCAAATTTACAATGTCTTTTTCAACTTGTATTTTTTTAAGTTTCAGCTGCTGATACCAATATGATTGTTCAACAATTCCAGTTAAACTAGATGACATAGATTTTAGAATGAAATCATAGTGGAAATCCATCTTGCTTTGAATAGATGCTTTCTTACCAGTCATCATCTTCTCTAACTCATCTGGATATATCGGTTCATGTTCAGGAAAGTAGATTACTAATCCTTCTTTATCTTTACCACGTCTTCCTGCACGTCCAGCCATCTGAATGTATTCATCCGTATACAAACATCTTTTAATTGTATCAAACTTTTGAAGAGCAGTAAAGACTACGGTTTTTGTAGGCATATTGATACCAACTGCAAAAGTCTCAGTAGCAAATAGAAGACGAACCAATCCCTTACTAAACAGAATTTCAATCATCTCTTTTAGAAGGGGAAGAACACCACTATGGTGATATGCGATACCTCGTTGAAGTAGCTCAATAACCTTGTGATACTGAGGTACCTTTTCCAATTCCTTGTATGTATGAAGGTATCTCCGGATAATATGATGAACTTCTGCTGATTCAGATGAGTTGATCAAACTTCCTTCAACAGATTTTGCAAACTTCTCACATTTATCTCTCGAGAATACGAAGAACAAAGCAGGAAGCTGTTCACGTTCCTCTAGTAGACGAATAAGTTCATTCATCTTGTGAGTGTAGCTATAGACAACAACTTTGCCCTGATCTTTTCCAATTACTTGTCCTTCATCGCGATTTGCAACTGTTTGTTTATGTGTTTTATGGTCTTTGTGTATCTGCTTTTCAGCTTGTGTCCAAATTCTATACTTTCGTTCATCAAATATATCTTTTTCATTCATCACAACAGAATATGTATTATCTTGATTTACAACTACATGTTTGAGTGGAACAATTCGGTACGTTGTTCCGATAAGATGAACCATTTTCTGCTTCAAATTACCCAACCAAGATCCAAATAGCTCAGGTGAATCAATGGTAGCAGATAGCAAAATCATATTCACATGTTTAGGAAGTAAAATCATCGTTTCTTCCCAGATTTTACCACGTTCCGTGTTATTGATATAGTGTACTTCATCGAAGATTACAGAATCCAAATCATCCAAGTTTTGTTGCTTGAATAGCATATTACGAAGAATTTCAGTTGTCATAATTAGTACTTTCGCATCAGGACAGAACTTAATGTCACCTGTCATGATACCAACATCGCCAAACATTTCTTTCAAATCATGAAACTTTTGATTACTTAATGATTTAATAGGAGTTGTATAGAAAACTCTTTTACCCTTTCGCAAACTATGTGCGATTTGATATTCACCAACTAGCGTTTTACCTGAACCTGTCTTTGCTGTTACAAACACAATCTCATCTTTTGCAATTGCATTAAGTGCATGCTTCTGAAATGGATCAAGCGGAAATTTATATTCAATTGCCATATCAGATGGTAGTTCACAATCTTGATTTGGATTGATTACTTTTAGAAATGCCATTTTGATTCTCTACTCGTTAAACTACTTAAATTCATTTTAAACTAAACTACTAAATGACAACACTATTACAAGATTACCAATCTAAATGTTATATATGGTCTTGTATTCATGAACATCTTCCAATTCTACTCGCATATACTAAACAATGTGATTCTGTTGTAGAATGTGGAGTTCGTAACATTGTAAGTTCTTATGCATTTTCAGCAGGTCTTGTTGGAAATCCAAAGAATGCATATTCTTTAATTGATCCCTTTAAAGATGATCAAATCGACCCATTTATTGCAAAATGTAAAACTGAAGGTGTGAATGCAACATTTTTTCATGCAAGTGATCTTGATGTTCCACTTATACAAACTGATCTTCTTTTTATTGATACTTGGCATGTTTATGGTCATCTAAAACGTGAACTTAATTACTGGAATTCTTCTGTAAAAAAGTTTATTATTATGCACGATACTACTGTCGATGAGTGGCATGGTGAAACAATTCGTGTTGGATGGGATCCTGTTCAGCAAAGTAAGGATACCGGAATTCCAGTAGAAGAAGTTACGAAAGGATTATGGCCTGCTGTTGATGAATTTCTGCAAAATCATCCTGAATGGAAAATTGATCTTCGTCTTGTAAACAATAATGGACTTACAATTCTAAAACGTATCAATTAGAATTAATATGCAAAAAGTAATTTTTTATCATTTTTATGTTTTTTACCAGTGAAAGATCTCTTTACATAGATCATCACCGAGTTCGTTTTCGTCATCTTGTGCCAATTCCTCTATGATTTGGCGTAACTGTGTATCGTGTAGAAATCCAGATCGCACAATGCGTTCCTTGTTTTTAATTACCTTATCCCTCTCCCTACGAAGGATCCAATTTGTTAGAACCTTCACAGTGAAATTTTTCTCAGCCATTTTAGTATCTATTACAATCATTCTATGTGATTTTTATAATTCCGTTTTGCTCTCTTGCTCAGCAATACGTCGTTTCATAGTTGTATGGCGCTTTACAGAAACAATGCGACCTGCAGCATTCTTAAGAAGGTCTTCTTTGCGTAGACCACCAACTGTTTTCTCAGCAGTTCCGTTGAACACTTTTCGTCGTGATCCAATGATGCGTTGTGTTTTATGGTTTGGCATCTTTGTTGTATATAACATGTCATTTTATATCAATTTAGATTCACGAACAGACCGTAAAGAACAATTTGAAGAAGAATGCAAAAAAATAAACCTAAAAGTTCAACGAGTTTCTGCTATTAAACACGATATAGGAATTATAGGCTGTGGTGAATCGCATCTTGCAGTTATTAAAAAGGCTCGTGATTTAAAGCTAGAATCACTTACGATATTTGAAGATGATTTTCAATTTTTAGTTAGCCGCGATGAGTATGACCATATCGTATCAAATGTTCCGACTGATTATGACATAGTTATGCTCTCATATAACATGCGACAATGTGAACCTTTTAATGACATGTTTGGAATTGTTAAAGAATGTTGGACAACAAGTGGTTATATTGTACATTCTCGTATATATGATCGTCTTATTGAAACATGGGAAGAAGGTTTAGAATTTTTAAAACAACCTCCTCATGAAGTTGAAAAATACGCATTAGATGTATATTGGAAACGTATAGACGGACTAAAATGGTACTATTCTCTTAAACGTGTAGGATTACAACGACCCAGTTGGAGTGATTTAGTCCGACAAAACGTTGACTATCAATGCTAACTGTTAAATTGAGAGGTGGTTTGGGTAATCAATTATGGTATTCCAGATTTACTAAAAATAGATGTAGAAGGTGCTGAAAATTGTGTATTAAGATCACTTAGTAAAAGAGCGAAGCTATTATGTTTTGAATGGGCGTCAGAATGGAATATAGAAACATTTGAATGTATCGATCATCTTGTTAAACTTGGTTATTCGCTTTTTCATATTCAAAATGCTGATATTTATAATTATCGTCCAACCAAGTTCGAACATAATTCAGTTTCTATTAAAGAATATCTACTTAATACTACGCCAATGGTTGATTGGGGTATGATATGGTGCTCTTTTTAATGAAATCCTGTCAATACTTTAATGTGAGTTTTCTAATTTAAATGTTTCCGAATGATATTCGGTTAAGTTGTATTTTTAATATAATTTTATATGGTAAATGAAATCATTGGTCTGTCTTTTAATTCTTCCAGAATTTAAAAATAATGATCACATTGAACGTTGGAATACAAATATAGAGTGGGCACGTAAAGCATATATTAATTCAGATATAGTAGATGTAGATATTGAAAAACGTTGGGCTATTGGATATTTAGCATGGAGAAAGTTATTACAACATAATACAAATCCTAATATAAAAGTATTCTTTGTGAGAACTGATTATAGACTAGAATTTGGAACGCATACAATTGAAAACGATATTATAAGTGTTGGTTTTAATAAGAATTATGGTCATATTATATATAAAACATTAACAGCTTTCAAATTATTAAGCAATTTTGATTTTGTGGTTCGTGGTAATATAAATACAATAGTGGATATTTATACGTTATATGATTATTTACAACCTATAAGAACAGATAACGTGTTTACTTCACCATTTTGGGAAGGAGGAGATTATACATTTGGTTATTTTATGTTATTTAGCAAAGATGTCATTGAATATTTAAATTCAACAAAAATAGAGGATACTAATAGACTTTTTACTGAAGATACTGCCGATGATTATGAAATTTCACGAATCGTTTTAAAGAAGTATTCCCATACTATGTTATCTGGATGTGATGCTCCATGGAAAAATACCTATGATCCAAAACCAGAAATTACAAAAATAAATAAGTGTGGTATACGTTTTTTGGATACAGAAGTTTCTACAGAAGTAATAAAATCAATCAGAGAATCTCCAGATTCTATTTTTTTATACAGACTTAAATCATTATCCGATAACAAATACATTTCAACATATAAGTGTTTAGTTAAACGTATTTGGAATAAAATAGTTAAAGCTCGTTACAATGATTTAGTAATATATAATGAATCTGGCTACAAAGTTCCTCACTTAGAGTATGAGCGCGATGAACAACTTTTAGTATCTCAATACATTTCACCTTCAGATGTAGTTTTAGAACTTGGAGCACGTTATGGTTCAGTATCTTGCATTATAAATAAAATTTTAACTAATAAGAAAAATCAGGTATCAGTTGAACCTGATTCAACCGTATGGGATGTACTTGAACGAAATAAGAATGAAAATAAATGTGATTTTATGATTTACAAAGGTATAATTTCTTCTAAAAATTATGATCTCAAATTAAATGGTTATGGATCTACAGTTGATATAACAAACACGATTACAAATATGAATACAATTCATGTACCTAATATTTCACTAGATGAACTTCAAAAAGTAACTGGATTAACATTTAATGTTCTTGTTGCAGACTGTGAGGGATTTTTAGAAACATTTTTAAATGAAAATGAGATATTGTATAAACAGTTAAATCTAATTATTTTTGAATGTGACAGAGGAGATGTTTGTAATTATCCTTACATAAAGGCAAAATTAATTACAAACGGATTTGTTTGTCTAGAAAATGATTTTCAATGCGTGTTTAAGAAATAAAGCTGATTGATTCAAGTTTAGGTTTAAAAATACCCCAACGTAACATATTTTTTGTAACTTTTAGGTGAGCTATTTTATAATCATTGATTCCCATGCTTATTAAGAAAGTTTGAGAATCTAACGCAATGGCTCCACATGGATATACTACATTATCTTGCAAGTATAAGTTTTCTGAAACATGAGAAGGTATACCCATTAATACTGGATGATTTAGCATTTTAATATCTTTAAATGGATATACATTTTTTGTTAAATATCCACCAATAATATATACATTTCTGTTATCTCCAATTGTTGTATTCATTTTTTTTACAGAATGAAAAAACCAAATTAATGAAGATTCATCATATTGTATAGGCGGACAGCCTCCACGCACACCACCATAGGGCCATGTAACAGAGTAATTATCTTTAAAAATGTTTATACATTCTAAAGATATTCCAGTATCGCGGTATTCCATAAATGTTCTTGGGCTTTCGTTATATAGCACAAAAAGTCGTTGGTTGTCTACACACATAATCCAGTTTTTTTCTCTTCCATCGTTAAAATTAGGAATAAACTTTTTTGGAGGAGACTTTAAAAAATGTGAATATATTGTTTCACATGTATCTAAATGTAGTTTGGCAACACCAACAGCTAATCCGTCGGTATAACATAAAAACCAGCTATTATTATATTCAATCACACGGGGATCTTCAACATGTTCATTATTTTTATAGATGTAACTTTTTGATACAAACTCACCATCACTATTGCCGTTGTATGTATACAGTATTTCACGCGGTTTATTTGTATGACCTGCCTTATAACTTTCACCCCAATCTGAAAATGCATTTATATATTTATTTGTTTCTGAAATTACCTTCAAATCTAATGTCAATAAACATGTGGCAATACGATCACTAACAGATTTTGGATTCTTACTACATCTATAAAATAATCGGTATATATCTTTATATTTACAAATGCATGAGTTAAAATAGTATAAATTGATATCTGGATCAATAAGAGTATTTGTATCTATGTATTGTAATGTTGAATAATCACATAATGATCTAGAATATTCTGAATTTGCAACAATTTTATTCGGAAATATGGGGGGTTCTTCCGATGTTTTTTCTATTTCTTCCGATGATTTTAATTGCTCACTCAAAACTTTTAATTTATTCGAAAACAAAGTAGTCATTATTACTAATGTTTTATATATGAAATTCTGAATAGAAACTCATATATAGATTTTTATTTTAAATTTAGTTAAACTATACTATAACAATTATTACCAAACTAGCAACAATCTTACGCTTAGTTGCTGTAGGCGAGGCCACCCATGCCGCTCATGACGCGGAGAACGTTGTAGTTGAGCGCATAAACGCGGACCTGGGCCGTGCGGGCACCCGTAACCGTGTTGAGTGACACCGTGAGCTGGAGTGTAGCCTTGTCAATACGGGAGAAGTTGCAAGTGCCTGAAGGCTGGTGCTCCTCGGGGCGTAGAGCGAAGCTGTACACGTTGATACCCGTAGACGGTGTGCGGCAGTGGTGCTGGAAGGGCTGCACCTTGTCAAAGTAAGAGCCCTCACGCTCAGTGAATCGGTCCTGGCCGTTGAGCTGGAGCTTGGCAACCTCAACAGGGTTCTTACCCTCGCAGCGGATACCAGAGTCAAGCACGACCTTGGCGAGGAGGTAGTTGACACCAGATTCGAACTCAGAAGAGCCAGAAAGATCAACTTCCTCAGCACCAAGTAAGCTCGCCGGTTGCGTGTTACCCTGTCCGAGTAGAGCTGATGCAGCCGAGGGAGCACGGTCAGCAGCTGCAGCCGCATTGCCGCTTGACTGAGAGAGGAGAGACATGATGATACCATCCGTGCTGAAGTCATCAGAGTAGTTGAAAGGCTGAGGGCCACCGACTGACTCAATCCAGGCAGGGTTGGAGCAGTCAACGAATGAGTCACGCTGGACGACCCACTGGAGTTCCTTAACGGGGTGGTTAAAGTTGAGCTGGAGCTTGTTGGATGATGATGTGATGGACTCAGCACCCGTGTACTGCACCTGCTCAATGAGGTACTCGTGGGACTGCTGGGCAAATCGGCGACGCTCCTCAGTATCAAGGTAGACATAGTCAACATAGAGGGAGGCAGCAGCGAGGGACTGGGCAGGCGCAGCAGCAGCTACACCAACAGCTGTCTCAGCATACTGGCAGTTCTGCCATGTCTCAAAGTCAACGTTGATGCGAACCTCGTGGTACTGGAGGGCAATAAGAGGGATAGCAAGACCAGGGTTGCGGCAGAACCAGAACTGGAGAGGAATGTACAAGGTCTTGGCAGGGGTACCCTTGCGCGGCACGCAAGAGATGGTGGTCTCAGAAGCAGAGCAAGTTGCGTCTAAGTTTAGACCAGTTGAGCGCTTCATGAGAACTAGGTCGTGTGTGTTACCAATGATGGACTCAAGGGCGCGAACTGAGCCAGCCTCAACTGTGAGCTGAGTCCAGATCTGCATCCAGTCGCCGTACTGGCGGTCAATGCGCTGGCCACCAATCTCGAGCTCAACCTGCTTGAGAAGACGGTGACCAATGTAGTTGAGCCAGCGGAAGCCAGATGTGGCTCCGTACGCGCCGCCGAACGTACCAGACGTGGCTGTTAGGTCAATCTGCGGGAGAACGACCTGAACGTATGTCTTGTACATTAAATCAGCATTACGGTTGATAACTGCAGTTACACGCTTGTTGAAGTCGGCCTGACCGTTAAACGTCACCTCAATGGACTCCACGGCGAAGTTCGTGTGACGCTTGTATAAGATCTTCCAGAAAGTGATCTGCGGGTTACCGCTGATATAGATATCCTGAGCACCATAGCTGACGAGCTGCATTAAACCACCACCCATATTATGTTTATGTTTTACATCAAGAAAAAAAATTTGTAAGAATAAATGGACCTGTGGTTTTTGCCGACTGCGAACCCTTTGCTCAACACATTTTTGCGTTCAATTGTGGTTATTTTAATTATGATTTTTGGTTTTAAAACTACATGGTATTCTGCCTATTGGGGCGCAATAATACATGATGTAATTTCGTTAGTGCTGATTCGCGATTTAGTGTAAAATGGATTTAAAAGATTATTACATTGATACGGTAAAAACAAAATGACACTCTACCGAATTGCGTGGATGTTTAATAAGAATGGATGCATTAGCGGAAATGGTGAATACTGTCTTACGCTCGAGAATGCTATCGATATAGTTAAATTTTATAACTCTGAATATTGTGGTGAGATCACTCACTGGTTTGAAGCCCAGCCGGAGGTAGGCAAGTAAACTAACTGTTTAGTTTTTTTACTTGCCTCCTCTGGGGATTGAACCCAGGACCTACAGCTTACAAAGCTGGTGCTCTACCACTGAGCTAAGAAGGCGTACTTTATATGAACAAAAAATGTTTAAATGGTTATACATTATCCATAACGACTGCGCATTTCGGAATACGTCATGGGAACATCACTAAACTTTGCAATACTCTGTACCTGCTCAGCAAGTGTCATATTACCGTGTGTCTGCGCAAGCATCTGCTCGCGAGTTGCTCCAACTACCTTCTCCGGCAGTTCAACATTAAGCACCTTAGCTAGACCATTTACAAACTCTGCAGCACCACCTGTATTTGCCCGATTGTGAATCGGACTGGGTGGGCGTGGAATAGGAGTAGGTGCACGTGGAGGCACTTTAGGACCACCATTCATCATGTCAACATACGCATCAAATCCATTCTTTGCAATATACTCTACATGGCGCATTGTCCATCCAAATGATGCACCTGAATGACCATTATACTCAATCTTCTTATTAATAAGACTCATCTCCATATCAGTACAGAACATAAATCCATCCTTACCTGGAGTTGTCGGCTTAGCCATATAGTCCCACATCTCTGTGCGGGTTACAGCATTAATAGCATCCTGAATCATGTCCTTCTCATTATCAGTCATACGAGTGCAACGAGATAGATCCATGGTAACTTTTGATATCTAAAAATTTAAGAATAAACAATCCATTTTTATCATTTACCAGTAGATCCAAATCCACCATCGCCACGATTGTCAACAGCAGCAGGTAGTTCTGCAAGACTATCAACTAGAATAATCTCTTCCCAAGGCAACCAATTATGCTGAACAATTTGGAAAAGTCGCTGACCAAATCCAACAACCCAATTTTTACTCTCATTGCCCATAATATCAACACGCGCAATTAGCTCACCACGGTATCCCATATCTGCTAGTCCAAGCTGATTTGACATACGAAAAGGAGTTAGACTCGTTGAAGAACGAGCAAGTAGAAGATAAGGTGCAGGCTTTCCATCAGCCGTCAATGCAGCACAGTGAATTCCTAGTTTCATTTCAAGACCAAAACGTTCAAGATTAGATTCAGGCCAAGACCATACAGGTGATAGAATGTCACAACCAGAATCAGTAGGGCGTCGCTTTTTTAGATGTTCAAAAGACATCTCGCGAAGCTTTTCATCTTTGATATAGATATATAGGCTCATTTGTTACCTATTCTATGCTTTATCCATGAAAACCTTAAGCGGTTGAAAACTTACAACAATACAAGCAACAGCTATAAATTGAGCGGCTATTATATATAAGGTCTCTGTTAAGGGTATTCTTCCTAGAAAATAAGAAGCTGTAGCGGACAATGGTGAGAAATAGATTGCATCAACAGGACCTCCAATCATATAAATTGAAAAGGTTACTATACTCATCACATACGGGTTTGCATATGTAAACACATGAGCAAATACGAATACAAGTGTTCCCAAAAATTCAATAAAATATTTGTACTCCATTATTTAGTTATAAATGTTTTAAACAGACAGCACTATACTTATCAGGACCACCTACATCTATTTGTTCATCTATCATATCCGATGGATTTTTCTTTGAGTAATGAGCAGGTGATCCATCTTTACATGTAGTACAAAGTGCTTCTAATTTAAGAAGTTTTGTTGCAAAAGGTATGCAATGTAAAATTTCACCAAATGGAGCCTGGTTTGCATCTCCATCAAGACCAACGAGAAGGATATGTTTTCTATGTTTAAATAAAAGTGATTTTACAATAGGTATTAATCCTGTAAAAAACTGAGCTTCTTCAATCACAATACACTCTGCATTTAGCATTTCTTGAGGAATGTATAGTGGTATACTTACATCCCAAACAAGACAAGGGACTGCATATTTATTGTGAGTAATAAGAACACTTTGGTTTGAATATCTATTATCAATATTTGGTTTAATAGTTACTACACGTTTATTGATACTTTGCTGTCTTTGGATATATGAAATTGCGTATGTTGTCTTTCCAGAAAACATTGGACCTATCACAATTTCAAGCGACATATCTCTACCCTTTTAGATGTAGAATGTTTTAAAATAATAAATGGATGAAATTCATACTGGAGTAGTAATTGGAACTGTACTAGTTGTAACAATGTGTTGTGTATCAATGGGCATCTGGCGAATGTGTCAATCGTATAAACATTCTCATCTTAAAGAATCCCGATCAGATCAGGACCTTGCATCACTAGATAAAATGGCTTTAGATGACGCTTAGCAAAACGGATTTATAGAAACTAAGTAAAACAATTGTAATATAACATCATTTTAAACCGCTAAAAAGCATTTCAAAATGGCAGTTAACGATAAGAAGTACCGCACTGTTGAGTGTAAGACTTTTAACAAGTTTCAGTGCTGCCCATTTGGGGCAGGCTGCAAGTTTAAGCACGGCATTAATAAGCCAGAGGACTACGCGGCTGACGCGTGGAATTTCTTCTGGCGTACGCAGCTGTGTAATAAGGCGATGGCTGGCGAGCAGTGCACTGATGAGAAGTGCAACTACGCACACAACGATGGTGAGCTCAACGAGGGCTGCCATCAGCCGCAGCATGGCCCGCAGGGGTTCAAGCTGCCCGCGTCAACGATTGAGAAGCTGGAGAAGCTGAAGACAATGACGCCCAAGAAGGAGGAGAAGCCAATCGAGGCTCCTGCAGCTCCGAAGAAGCCCACGTTTGCGAGCGTGGCAGCGGCAGGCGCGAGTCCTGTCGTCAAGAAGCTGGTGTTTGAGAGCACCAATGGTCGCCTGGAGAGGGTGATCAAGGAGTCTGGTATGACTCCTGAAGACATTGCCGACATTCTCGAGGGAATTATGGCAGACAAGGAGAAGAACGCACCAGCTACGAAGGCAGTGGTGTTCAGTTCTGATAATGAGAGCACAGAGTGGGGAGACTTGTGCTCGTGAAAACAAAAAAAACAAAAACAAAATAAAAACAAAATAAAAATAAAAAAACAAAATAAAAACAAAAAATAGTTGTTGGGTGATCTACAAAACCCTTTTTTCATGTTATAAACTAGATGAATATGCAAGACATCATTTATATGACAATAAGAATCAGAATTAGATAGCAAAATGGATTCTGCAAGATAAATGTAATATTACAGAAACACTACGTTAAAATGAAGGAAGTCATCGTAAAGCGTGAGACAGCTGTTGCACGTACGCTTAAAAATAAGTTCGTAGATGAAACTTTGAAATCTATCAAAGAGATGAGCAAAAATGAATATATTGCACAAATGTCATGGGGAGAGTATCTCCAGATAATTAAAAAGTAAATTATTAATTACTTATTTTTTTACTCAAAGACCATTCGTGGAATGATATGCATTGCTTCTAGCTCCTGACTCCAAAGCTTGACTGCATACGGAATCGTCTTCATCTCAAATGAAGTCTTACTCTTACATGCCCCACAGTGGTAGATTTTTTCAACCTCATTCATTACTGCCAAACTACCACATGACTTGCAGAATCCAGTAGGGAACGGATCAGATACATCCATGAGTCGTTCTTTGGTGAAACTTGCAATACCATGAGAGATCATACAGTCACGTTCCATTTCGCCTACACGTAGACCACCATCACGAGATCGTCCTTCGCAAGGCTGACGAGTCAGTGATACAATAGGACCACGTGCACGAGAATGCTTCTTGTCAATCACCATGTGTTTGAGGCGCTGATAGAAAGTAGGTCCCATAAAGATCTCTGATTTCATCATTTGACCTGTCTGACCATTGTATAGAATCTCATTGCCGTAAGGACTCATTCCAAGATCAAGCAGATGTTCACGTAGTTCTTTTTGCTTTAGATGGGTATACGGAGTACCATCACCAACTGTTCCACGCTCAGTACAAATCTTACCAAACATGGTTTCCATTAGTTGAGCAATTGTCATACGGGATGGTACAGCGTGAGGATTCATGATCAAATCGGGACGAAGACCATCTTTGGTGTATGGCATATCTTCTTCATTCAACATGATACCACATGTTCCTTTCTGTCCGTGACGAGAACTGAACTTATCTCCAATTTCAGGAATGCGCTCAGACACAACACGAACCTTAATAAATGGATATCCATCTGAGTTCTTATCTTGCCACACACCATCAACTCGGCATGTTTCGGAATTCTTGTGAGTTGTAGATGAATCGCGGAATGCATATCCATTCGGATCACCCTTAATAGTCGTAACCTTGCCAATCACAATATCATTCTCTTTGATCTCAGTGTGAAGAATTGGAAGACCATTCTCCTGTACACCATACTTTGAACCAGTCTTGTATCCGCGTGTTGTCTCACGAGATGGCTTGGTGAAACGTTCTTCCTTACCCGAAGTGATATTACGATGTTCCTCGTCCTTGTAGATCGTGTAATACAGGCAGCGAAAGAGTCCACGTTCTACAGCACTTCTGTTTAGGATAACTGAATCCTCCTGATTGTATCCACCATATGTCGCAATTGCAACGATGATATTATCACCAGTAGGCATTTCATGTGATTTGAGAACATTGTGAATACGAGTTTCTACAAACGGTCGCATAGGACTACATAGAATGTAACCATTCTTATCAAGTCGCTTTGCATAATTTCTTGCAAAGATACCAATCGCCTGCTTACCCATAGCAGATTGGTATGTATTACGAGGCGACTGATTATGATCTGAGAATGGAATACTCGCAGCCATATGTCCCAGAATTAGTGTTGGATGAATCTCACAATGAGTATGACCTTTTGTGATATCTACAGGTGTCATTGCTACACGAATTGTTTCAGTCTGAAGAGGGTCAATATATTCAATACATGTCTTGATCCATTCATTCCAATTAGATCCTGCAGGAGGAGGCTTCACAATTTCTCCATTTTTTACTCGGAAGAGAGGTCTTGCAAAACGTCCTCCATCTGTTTCAATTGTTACAGAGTTATCTAGTGTGTTCCAACAGATACTCGTGTGGGGGTGTAGATGGAAGAGTTTCTTCGCATTTTGAAGACTTTCATGTAGAGATACAGGATCTACTGTGTATGCTACAATGACTCCATTAATAATGATTGATGTTCCACCATACACGTCAGATAGTGTACGAATCCACTGGATATTCTCAAGATCCTCAAGAATCTTTAGTACAAGAACAGATGGCGTATGCTGAGTAATGGATGTCATCATTGTAATCGTTTTCACGATACCAACAGAGTGACCTTCCGGTGTCTCTACCGGACATACAAATCCCCAAGATGTACCATGAAGTTTGCGAGGTGCAAGTAGTTTACCTGATTTCTCAATCGGTGTCTGAATACGACGCAAGTGGCTAATCGTAGCAGAATACGATAGTCTGTTTAGAACTTGTGATACACCAACCTTTGTCGCATTTGAAAGAGATGCGGAGTTTGATGTACCAAGACCTTGAACTGTAAAGTTACCTGTAGCAAGTGCTTGTTTAAGTTTTCCTTCAATCGTAGATACTTTCAGAATCTTGTACAAATTGTTAATATTTAGCACATCAAGTGGTTTCGGTGTATCTCCACGCTTCCATGTATCATTGTTCACTTCCTGAACAAATTTGCCACGAATATCCTTTGAAACTTTCTGGAAGAGCTGGCGAAAGAGATGAGTTAGTAGTGCACCAGTTGTAACAATTCGTTTGTTAGGGTATGCATCACGATCATCAATTGTAAGAACTCCTTGATCTGTCAAAAGAAGACGTTTCACCATTGAAGCAATGAGAATACACTTGCGTACCTCAACAGTTGACTTTACAAACGTTTCTCCTCCAAATTTTACGTGAGGCAAACATTCAGTCTCTAGAAGACTTCGCACATATGCCTGTTTGTCTTCCAACGTAGTACTATACTGCAAGTGATTGGATAGATATTCTACCGCATCTTCACGAGTATAGATCTTCAAATCAGAACATTCCTTAAAAGATGCACCAAGCATGTCTACATATTGGCTATCCTTCTCCCAAATTAGGTTTGCAATCTCTTCATCAGTATTCACTCCAAGTGCTCGAAAGATTACCATAAGAGGAATATCTTCACGGAAGCGAGGAATGCAGATTGTTAGAGGATATCCAAGACCATTAAATTTTGCCTGAATACGAATCTCAAGCTTTTTAGGAGGTGTAGTAAACGATTCATGAATTGATTTGATTTCAACAGAATGCGTGTACTTGGACGATGCCTTCTTGTTATAGAATACCATCATACGGTTATCTGCAACCTTCTCCTGTGAAAGGATAGTTCGCTCACTTCCATGAATAATAAAGTAACCAAATGGATCGTAAGGACATTCGCCAAGTTCCTCTTTAGTAAGTGGAAAGTCCTTCATTAGACAGAGGGATGACCCAAGCATAACAGGAATTCGACCAAACGATACACCCTCAAATACCTTTACATCTTCGTGAAAGTTTTCAGGAGACGTATGGGTACGTGCGATAAAACGAACATCACAAAACATCTGTGATGAATATGTAAAATTACGGACACGAGCTTCTTGAGGAAACATAGGCTTAATACGACCTGATGCTTCCTGAATACGAGGCTTCATGTATGTAATATTTTCAAACGATAGGCGAAATTCATATTTATATTTCTTAGTATCAGGATCCTGATCATGCCACACTACAATGTGTGGAGTAGAAGAAATAATAAGTGGAATCTTATTGCGAATAAAATCTTCAAATGATTCAATCTGGTGCTCAACAAGCTTATTAATACCCTGCTGATCAAAATACGAGTGAATAGAATCCCAGTCCATCGTAGTTATATAAAATACTTTCTCCGTAAATCTAATCTTGATTCGTTTTTAATAGAGATGGCTGACAAAGTCGTAATCACCAAAGCAGATTCCAAAACATCTGTGCCAATTATCCAAAAAGCTGGAAAAGTTGTTACTCATAAAGTATTGCCGAAGGGTATTTTGAAAACTTTAAAAGTACGACCTGTTGCTGATGCTGCAAAATCTCCTCCTGCCAAGAAGTCTATGAATAAGCATACAATACGTTTGCTTACAGACAAAGGTTCCAAGCGCCATAGAAAAACATTGCGTAAAAAAATTCGTAAGATGTCAGATGAAAAGGTGAAACAACTTGCTTTAAAAAGTGGACTATTAAAAAATTCTGGTACGCCTGTAAGTGTATTACGTCAAATGATAGAAGGCGGAGCAGTTGCTGGATTTCTTTCGCTTGATTAAATAACGCGTTGTAATGACATCTTACTGGGGACCGTTAGGTTGGATGACATTACATTCTATTTCTTGTTTATACCCGCAAGTGCCTACCAATGATGATAAACTTATTGTTAGTAAGTTTATAAATTTGTTCAAAGAAACAATTACATGTCCGACGTGTAGATCTCATTTTGAGTCAATGGTTACCATGTATCCGAAAAAATATCCTAACTGGCTAAATAGTCAATTTGATTTCTTTTTATTTGTAGCTAGAGCACACAATACTGTAAACAAACGATTAGATAAACCACGTTTAACAAGCGTTCAAGACTGTTTAAAAACATTTAAATCAAATATACAGTTTACATCTCCTGCACAATTTCGTCAAAACTACTTAACATATTTAACACGGAATTGGACACAAGAACAATCAGGTGAAGGATATATGCGAATGGCAATGGTAAATGAAATGAAAAAAATTAATGAAAAATATTGGTCTTCTCGTGAAATAGATATTAAAGAGTTTAACATTCAACATGAAGGAGATGTACTTGAACCTATCTTACAAGATCCAACTAAGTATTCTCCATCTCCTAAAATTCCTGTTTTTGTAAACAATCCAAATTTACATATTGGATTTAAAAACGGGAAACTGAAGTTAGGTGGTCGCTAGGATGCCAAGGAAGTGAAATACGAGGATCTACTTCCCAGTCATGGCGTTTCAACCAAGGTGCTCTTGTTTCAGTATAAATTTCATCTTTAAATACACGAAGTTTTCTTGCATCTCGTAGTGATTTTGAAGGCAAAATAAATTGTAACTGTTGTGTAACAGTGTAATTTAGTGTGTCAGAACTTACTTCTTCCGATTCGTCATATTTCAAGATATCTGTAATTAATGGTGCTTCAGGATATGGATAATACCATGACCAATTAGAGGGAACTCCAGTTGTAAAATACGAAAGTGTCCAATGAAACGTTTTCCAATATGCATCAACAATAGGTTCCATATTCCGAACACCGTCTAGAACATGAAGTCCATATTTTTTTGAAAATAGTTCTTGTGAGCAACTTAGTAATGCTTTTTCTTCAGGTCTTTTACGTTTAGAAATCATATGTTTTAGAACACCCATTTCTTGTGATCCTGCATATTCTAGAAAGTCAGTACGTCCTTCAAACGTAAGTAAGTCAGGATTTTCTGCTGCTTCATAATATTCAAGTGCTCTTTCATATCCACCTTCGCGCAATGAAAATATACCTAAATGAGGCATAAAATCATTACCAAAACACATAATTGAAAGTGCAATATATTGATCAATATGAATCGGAATCTGTGCTAGAAGCTTGCAGACATCTAAATATGCGAACTCGGCACCTGCTAGTTTTGGATCATTAAACTCATTGCTTTCACGAAGCAATGACATCTTTGTTGCAAGATTAGCATGTTTTAAACAAATAAGAATCAAATCAGCATCTAGTCCATAAATACAGACAGTTTTACGCTGATCGGCTGGAAGTTCTTTGAGTGACAAAAATAGTTTATGTTCCCCTTCACCTGGAGAGCCAGTTGTACTCATTGTTGCATATGGAAACTTTGCACGAATTGCTTGTTCAAGTTCTTTCATATACGGAGTTCCTGGTGAAATTTGATTACGATCAAATAGTTCATTTGAATCTTTTGATCGCATACGACGATATCTTTGCTGAACAATCTTCGCATATGGAACTAATCCATCCAGTGCAATAACAACTTGTTTTGCTTTACAAACGTGATTTAGTATGTAATCAAATGCTTCTATAACAGATTGTACCGGATTTTCTTCTTTTAGATAACGATGAATTAAACAATTAAAATCAACACCTAACACATCAACTTCAAGTGGAATTTCTTTTTTAAGAGGCACAACAATTCCGGCATGTGATTTAATTAAGCTCACAAAGTAAAAAGGTATTCCCATTAAATTTAACTATCTTTATCTGTTAAAACTTACTAGTTTTGACAATAGCATCTTCCATAATCATCACGTTCATCATCCTCCGCATTCATCGGAATCGGCGAAGGAGGTAGTGCCTCTTGGTGGATATCATCAGCTCCAGATGCGTCTAGTGGAGGCATCATAGGATCTAGCTGACGAAGCTTTAGCGGGACACCGCCTGGATAATAGTGAAGAAGAATCTCCTTCCATCCATCAAGCCCATCCATTGTCCGAGTTGTCAGACGGAATTGCTCATGTCCAAACATGTTGAGTAGCTGAAATAGAAGATCAGTTGACTCAATTACATGGCCTAGGCGAACTGTTAGTCCGTCGTTATGTACGATTTTGTTTTTATTGTATCCATAAATTCCAATATTTAGATCTTTAGGATGAATGAATGTCTTACACTTCAGCATGAGCCGATTCTTAATCGACTCGGTATTAAGAACCTTCTTAATATCATGCAGAACATTAGGCACATGGCTTTGTGCAATTTCACTCATCATTTCATTCTTACGATATAGCGTCGTCTGAAACATCTTGTTAAGATCGGTAGTGGAAAACATCTTGACTTTAGTGTTCGCAAACGTAGCAAAGTTTTAATCCGTTTTCAAATTAAATGTGGTACTTGTGGATTATTCCGTTGTTATTAGCCATTGGTTATGCTTACAGTGTTTCTTCGTCAATTAAGGTGGTAAACAAACCATGCGGATCTTGCCCAAAACAAGATTCTTCTCCAACATACTCATAAATGAATGCATGTGGTGCTGGTCGTGGAAAGAAAACTCGTCGTTCGTTTCCTAAAAAGAGTAAGAATAAGCGTACGTTGAAAAATAAAAGCAAGCGATCTCGTGGCCGATCGTGATCGGGTAAAAAAGACTTATCTCTAGAATATAAATGGACTTTGTAGCTGTAGTATTATCAGTTCTTCTCTTTGCGGCGTTTGTTCCTGGCGTTCTCGTAACTCTTCCAAAAACCGGTAGCAAAGCAACTGTTTTAATAGTTCACGCTGTACTTTTTGCCGTAGTCACTCATTTTGTAATGCAGTATTACTGGCGTTACAAGGAAAGTATGTCAAATTACGGAGGAGTATGTCCTAACGGATATGTTCTAGGTATGTCAAAGACTGGTGTTGAAGATTGCGTACCTGCTGGTCATCCTACATATGGACCCGGTGCTCCTAAATCAAAAACTGAGTAAGTAAATAAATGTGGGTAGGTATTCTTTTAAAAGTTATTCTATTTCTAATATTAGTTCCCGGTGTACATTTAACAATTCCACCTGGAGCTTCGTTAGCAGAACAAGCTGTTTTACATGGGTTAGTTTTTGCAGTTGTTAACTACTATGTATATTTATACGTTCGTCCTATGTTAGAGGGATTTCAGAATCCTGATACACGAACAGTTGGAAAATGCCCTCCTGGTTACAAGCAGTGTGGATCCGGTGATTGCGTATTAGAAACTGGAAAGCATAGTCCATGTCCCGGAAGTTTAAGTGAGGATATGTAAATAAATGATTCCTTTAAGGATTCGGATCCCAGATGAGAATCGTCCTTCTAAAGAAGAATTTTTACGTAAACTTGCAATTGAAAAACTTAATAAAGAACGTAAAATTATAGTTGAACGTGTTGATATGCGCAACAGAGGGTTATTCCCTCCACTTCACCCAAATACTATTTTTAGATTTCATTATTTAAGGTAAAACGAATTAAACATAATTAAAATTTTACTACTTCAAACAAAAATGAAGGATATCCAATTCTTTGTTTGGAGGAAAGATACACTATTGGGTGTATTTAAGACTTATGATGCAGCTCTGCATTGTTTTACAGTAGAATCAAATAATCGCATTCGAGCAATTATTACAACAACACAAGTACAGTTACGTATGTCTCACAGAGGTGAAGATGTAATCGTTCCACCCGATATTGAACGAATCAATACATCTGGAGTTCTTACTATTGTAAAAGTATTCCTTGATGATGGCTACGTAATGGATCAACATGTTATGAATGTTGTAGATAAGAGTGCAGATCATGAATCTATTCGTGGAGAAATTACAAAACAGTTTGTAAGTGTAGGTAATGAAGTGCCTGCATGGCAACATATTGGTATGACTTGGTAATAAATCAAAAACGAATTTTTCACTTTAACTTGAAAATATTTCAAGAATGGATGATAGTTGGTACTACGATGATGATGGCGATGTTGTTATGGGTGGCACGGGTGTAAAAAAGGATGAAGATGATGGTGATGATAAATAAAGTTCTTTAGCCTTTTGAAGTATTTTTTGCGATTCTTGCAATTCATGAATTGCATTATCTAGCGACTGATTAACTAAAAAATTTGAGGATGCTCTGATCAATAATGGAGTAGTTTGATTTAAATGTGACGATGCCTGCAGGATGAGTCTGGATACCAAAACTCTGTTCATGTATATCAATTAGAATAATTTTATATGAAAACGAATAAACTAAAATCAGCGTGATAAATTGTATCAAGTTATGCGAACTATTTGTAAACAAAATGAAATACTAAATCAACCATTAACTAGCTGTAAAAAAATTTCAACGATTGACCTAATAGTTGAGTTATCAGAAATCAATGACTTTCTCAACCGAGAAAATTCATTGCTAAGAAAGATGACATTTGCTCAATCCGACTGGAAATTTAGAGAATTCGTAAAGAAACGAAGAACAGAAATTATGTATGAGTTGAATCACAGAAATTAACGCAGTTGCTCAAGAGGAGCCTGACGTACTATAAATTGTACGTTTTTACGTTTAGGACCAAATGAATGATCTACAACTTCTATGACATCTTTGCTTTCAAAAGGCTTACAACTGAACACATCAATGTATACATCGTTCGTCTCTTCGCAGAAATGAGCAGTGATGTTTGAAGTTTCAATAAGTTGAACAAGAGTATAACCTTTTTTGTTACCAGAACCAAACATTACAATTTGAGGATCTCCAAATGCTACCATGTCAATCTTATGAACAAGACGCTTAGCGAATGCGTTAATATTTGAGCTACAACGAATAGTTTGAGGAATACAGCCTGCAGCATCAATCATAAGATGATATCCCCAGTTCATTTATGGGGTTAGTATATCATACTCTGCGAAAATCGGTTTTTGATGTAGCAAAACGAATTTATAAAAATTAGACAAATAAATAGTAAAACACAATACTTTGATATTAAATTGAAACCATGGGGTGCGCTTCTAAGAAGTTTGACCAGGCGGAGGAGAACATCGCCATCATCGATAAGAAGGTGGATGAACTAATGGTAATTCTCGACGAGATTGCCAAGGTGAAGGACAAGACAGAGTACACTAAGCTCATGGCTGCATGGCACATTGACTACATGGAGATGGTCGCCCAGCGCGACGCGGCATGGGCCGTGTACTGGGAGTACGCACCGGATGAGGTGATCGCAGAGAACGAGGCCTGGAAGGACCGGGTGTTCCAGAGGGTCTAAAATCCTGAGCTCTGTAGAGAGAGTAACAGGTAATGTTTAACCAAACCGTTCATATAAACGGAAGGAAGCCTGCGGGGCTTTTTCATTGAGCTTGCGAAACGAATTTATAAAAATTACAAAAATACATAGAAAATACAAAATACAAATAATAATTCAAAATGTCTTCTATGAAGAACGATGAGTTCGAGGATCAGCTTAAGAAGCTATCCGTTCTTATTGAAGAGAATAATCGCAAGGTGCGGGATTTCTTTATTGAGTTAAATATCGGAATCAATCTCAACAAAGGAGATCGCCGGCGTTTCATACAGAAGTGTGATACAGTCTTTGCGGCATTAATGGCTAAGGATGCCAAGTTGTATAAAGAGTACAGATTCAACATGAATAATCTTCCTGAAGACAAGCAGGTCTTTTATGATCAGTGGCTGACCAAGAATCTTGGAAAGTCGTCGTAAGATTATGGGGTAATAAATTACCTTTTTCAATTTGAAGTATTTTCGCGTCTATAATAAAAATGTGGAAGCTTGCTCTCCTTCTCGGACTTCTATTCTTTGTTCTAACTCCCGGTGTTCTCCTATCGCTCCCTGCTGGTGGCTCTCGTACAACGGTTGCCCTCACGCATGCGGCTGTGTTCGCGGTCGTATTTCACTTCCTCCACAAGCCCGCGATGAAGGCTCTTGCTCTATAAAAATTTATAATTCAAATTAAAAACGTATTTTTACACAGTGTAACCATACAGTGTAAATATGCGAAGCAGAATGGAACGAATCTTAAACTGCTTTAAAAAGCATCATCTGTTTTTAAAGCCAATTGGACACACTCCAATTTCTATAAAAAATTCTGTTTTAAAAAAGTATCAATACAAGTGTGCTGGAAATATTCCAGGTCATCCGTGTGAATATAATGTTCGCGATGCTCTTGAAGTAGATCACATTGTACCGAGATCAATTTTATGCATTCATAAGAAGTACAATTTGCAAGTACTTTGTTCAAATTGTCATGCACTCAAAACAAAATACTATGATATTGATCTAATCCGAAAGTTTAAAGAAGGTAGTTTAAAATCCAAACATATTAGACGTCATGTTGATAAGTTTTGTATAAATGAATTTTAACTCAATATGTAGTATTTTTTACAATGGCAAAACTAGCCTTTGATATAGATCACGAATTTGAGATACAGGATGAAAAGATGTTAAGACTAAACAGCGATATGTGTGTTGGTCTATTAGTTTTTACTATCTATGTTGGTGCCGCAATTGTTGTCTGGTGTAATATTTGAAATTTCTAGTGTATATTTATATATTTTTACATTTAATGGATTTAATTTATGTTTAATATCAGCATAGACTGTGTTATACCATGTATTATTTATATCATATAAATCTACATACGATCCATCTCTTGATAATGTAATCCAAAATTCAGGAGCATTATAGCAATATGCGAAACAAAACTGGGTAGATTTTGATATATAAGATGATTTAGACCACCAAAAGTTTCCCGAGTAATGTAGCATTAATTGATTACTCATATTCACACCTACAACATCATGATTTTTTAGATAATCTAAACAAGTTGAATATTTGTCAATATTAAAGTATGTTAGATGTTCAACCCAATTGGTTATTAGTGTATTACTAAGATCATGTGACACACCTTTGCTATGTAAGTATAATACATTAAATGGCTCTTCTTCACGAGCAGCATACCAAATCTTATTTAATGTACATGCCTCATAAAGGGTTAAATCCATTGACCAAAGAATATTTTTGTATTTTGGATCTTGCAAAATAGGATTGCTTAAATGTATACAATCTCCTAGTAACGAAAACCGAAGTTCATCAATTTTATCATATAATCCACTACTTTTGATTCTGTCTAAAAGTCTTTTTACTATTATTTCCCAATGATTAATCGCACAAATATGCAAATAAATATATGTCTTCATTTCTAATAAAATGGATTTAAACCCTGACTATTTTACGAATAAATAAAGAAATATGTCTCAATCCCCTATTGTAAATGATGACTTAACATGTCAAGGTTGTCTAGAAAAT